>VTLG01004709.1_pt1 | contig 15015 bp, 27 predicted proteins | sample 4694571 | NCBI WGS metagenome assembly VTLG01 (sample SAMN12604809, study PRJNA352737) | marine metagenome | biome: ENVO:00000447; feature: ENVO:00000209|ENVO:00000569|ENVO:01000036; material: ENVO:00002151; isolation source: viral sequences binned using virsorter ...
GACCAAGAGGTCATGTATCACAAGTAACAGTAGACGAATATTTAAAAGTATATAGTAAACAAAAAGCATACGATGATAATGGTAAAATGATAATGGTCAGAGGCGGTAAAGATGACCCTAAATTTATACCACACAGGGGTTGGGAACTACCACCACAAATAACATTAAAAGAATTAAAAAAGGCGATAAAAACAAAAGATGGAATAGAACTACTTAAAAAAAGAAATATACTTGATGATAACGAAAACATATCTATAAGATGGGAACTTACAAAAGGTGAAAGATTAGCGATTGGAGAAATAGAAGATGTGTCTGCTGCAATAAATCAAACCATGAGACAGATGACATCTGCTCTAGGCAATGCAAAATACTATGATGAACTAGCTAAATTTTTTAAAGCAGATAAAAGAAAAAAAATTTACAAAGGTCTAACAGAAAAACAAATGTTAGAAAAACATGGTCTTTATAAAATACCAACAACTAAAATAGATGATACAGGTCTTTTTAGATACGGAAATCTAGCAGGTAAATATGTTCCAAAAGGGGTATTTATAGATGTTGTAGAAAGACAGAGGATAATAGAGGGTGGAATAGGTAAATTTTATAAAAAGTATCAGACATTAAATCAAATGTGGAAAGCAAGTAAAACAGCTTGGAATCCAACTGTGCATGTAAATAATATAGCAGGTAATATATTTTTTACAGATATGGCAGATGTTGATTTTAAAAACTTACCTTTGGCTGCTAGATTATTAGCAAAACATAATAACCCAGACAATGAGTTTCAATCTAAATTAGTTAGACTAGCAAAAGAACATGGTGTATTTGATGCAGGTTTTGTAGATAAAGAACTTAGAAATATAGATAAAGCAGGTCTAGGTAAAATATATAAATATGACTTTAAAAAAGATGCATGGAACAATGCAGCTACTATGGGAGACAAAGCATACAGTCTTGTATTGGGTAATAAATTTATAGGCACATTAAATAACTACTATAGAATAGAAGACCATATATTTAGATTAAATGCATTTATTGATAGATTACAAAAGGGATATAGTGCAGACGAGGCAGGTATGTTTGCAAGAAAAAATTTTATTGATTACGATATTGATGCTCCTTTAATAAATAGATTAAGACAGACAGCAACACCATTCTTAGCGTTTACATATAGAGTTGTGCCACTATTAGCACAAACTGCAGTAACAAGACCTTGGAAATATGCTAAGTGGGGAACAATAGGGTATCTAATAAATAAATCTGGTGAAATATACGGAGGTGGAGACCCAGAAGTTGAAAGAGCATTGATAAATGCAGACCCATATAAAGGTGGTAACTTTATGAATATACCATTTTTTCCATATAAGAATATGAAACTACCTTATAGTGACAAAGATGGAAACTCAAAGTATTGGTTTATGGAAAGATATTTTCCTGGAGGAGATATATTTGAATTAGGAAGTGGTGCATTGCCATTTTTACCTGCACCACTACAGCCTAGCTTTGGATTTGGAGGAGCTGTGGTTCAATCAATGTTTGGATATGATACATTTACTAATAAAAGAGTGCCAGGGATGGGTTTCACAGTAGGTGGTGATGTAGTTGCATCATTAAAACATTTAATAAAATCTTTAATACCAAACTTTCCATTTGTTCCTGGTTCTTACGCAACAGAAAGAATAAATAAAGCTACAGTAGATTTTAGAAATCCTTACAAAGAAGGTGAAACAGAATTACAAGCAATATTAAATAGCGTAGGTTTTAAAATATCTAATGAAAGTGTAATAGTCTTATCTAGAAAAGCACAAGCTGAACTTACAAGAAAGTTAAAAGTAAAAAGTTCTGAGCTAAGAAAATTAGCCATAAATTTAAGAGAGGGTTTAATAACTAAATCACAATATGATGGAGATAGACAGGATATAATAGAGGAAATGAATAAACTAGCTAAAAATTATAGATTAAGATTAGAAGGGTTTGACCCAGTTTTAGTTAGAGAACCACAGATAGTTTTAGATTTATTAGGACAGGTTGGTTTAATAGATAAAGAGTATGGAAAAAAGAAATATCAAGAAACACAATTTAAAAAATTAAAATAGGAGTAGATATGTTAAATATGTTATTAGGACCAGTCGCTAATATAGTAGGCGATACAATAAAAGGATTTGTAGAGACAAAGAAAGCAAAAGCTGACTTGGCACTTACTGAGATAAAAGCACAGAAGTCGCTCAAGGAGCAGCAAATAGCAGGAAAAGTTGCGTGGGAAGCATCGGCGGTAGACCAAATGAAAGGGTCGTGGAAAGACGAATTTGTTTTACTAGCCCTGATGATACCTGCGATTTGTAGCTTCCTGCCTTTTATGCAACCGCATATAGCAAGAGGGTTTGAGATTTTAGAAACTCTACCTGAATATTATACACATCTTTTATATCTTGCATGTTCTGTATCACTAGGTGTCAGAGCAGCACCAGGTATCAAAGGTATGATTAGTAAAAAGAAATAGGAGATAGTATGGTTGATGTAGTAAAAGATGCTCTTAGAGAACAGATAAAAGAGCATGAAGGATATAGACTAGATGTCTACAAGGACACATTAGGATTCGACACAGGAGGCTATGGTCATAAAATAATTCCTGGAGAAGACATACCAACAACAAAAGAAGGTTGGGATGAGTTGTTTGAAAAGGATTTTATTAGAGCATGGAATGGTATGGAAGACATCTGTGCTGAATATAACCTCGATATACCAATTAAAGGCAAGTGTATACTATGCGAGATGACCTTTCAAATGGGTCCTGCAGGTGTAGGTAAATTTAAAAATATGCTAATTGCTTTACAAAATCAATCGTATGCTGAAGCTGCTGCTGAGATGCTCGATTCTAGATGGGCAAAACAGACCCCAAATCGTGCTAAAAAATTAAGCAGTCAGATGGAAGAACTAGCTAGTTAACTTATTTAATAGTTGTTGGGTTGTTGTATAAGAGTGATTATACTCATTCTTTAGATGTGTTATCACTGCCTTTAAAATATGTGGCAATGGTATCAAAAGTTTTTTATGTTTTGAATATGGTTCGTTAGTTCCATACTTCTTTTTAAAGTCTTCTATCATTTCTTTTGTATTGATAGTTTCCTCATCCCAGTATAGATTACCATCCAATCTAGAATAAGATATCTTACAACTATATAAAATAAAAGTTTCTTTACTTTTTGATAAAGTTTGGTGAGATGTTATCATTGATTTCAGTTAATCCTGCTAATAAATTTATAACTTTTTGAACCTCAATAAAGGGTCTATTTGCTAAGTATTGTAGTAGAGTATTTCTCTGCTCTTCACTTAGTACATAGTTCTTTTGTTGGGGTTTTTCATTTTTGGTCATGTATTTCTCCTGCTATTGCAATATATGCAGCTCCGTCTGTATAACTGTCGGAACTACTTCCTGTTGTTGTTCTAGCTATCTTTAATATAGCCATCATCATAGCTACCTGTTCTGCATTTATATTACAATCTGTATATGCAGACCACATCTTAGCTATCTTATCATGGAGTATCTTCTTATCTCCATAAGCCTTTGCTCTGTCTCCAGAGACTAATCTTGATGCATCACTTAGTATGTCTTCAGTTTTCATTTACTCTCTCCTTATAATTATTACAATCAATTAGTTTAATAATAGGAACTAAGTATCCCCATGAGGTGTTACTATCGCCTCCAGGAACTTTGTTAAAGTTATTATTATTTATTATATTTTTTAAGTCTTGTGTTCTTACTGTAATGTTAAAACAAAATCTATCGCCGATATAAAAATTTATAGTCCACCATTCAGCTTGAGTTTTTCTAATACCACTATCCTTACCTCTGCTTTGATATTCACAATAGTGATTGCCTGTTTTAATCCACTTATCTCTTTCAGATTTTACCTCAGTCTTTTCGCCTTCTTGTATCTCACCTACTACTATCTCACCTTGTTTGCCCCATTCTAAGTCATGTTTAAAATTAGAATTGTGTTTCATAATTACTCCTAGTTTAGATTTTTTAAGTCTAAATATTTTGTTAAGTCTATGATATTACTGTCGTCATCTTCTTTGATAAACTCTTTTTTATCTGACAAATCTATATCATCTAACTGTGCTGATAACTCTATGCCTCTTTCGTAAAAAGGGTCAGGATTTTCTAACACTTGTTGTGCTACCCCTAGTGCAACTAACTTACACATTTCTTTCTCAGGAGTATCTGCTTTGTAGTCTGTTGTAAGTCCTACTGCGAACTTACCTTTTTTGTGGGGTTTAATTAATATTACTATGCCGTCATCAATAGTATCATTTTTCTTTGTCATTGTTCTTTTCCCTATTGGCTACATGAGTATACCAATAATATCTAGGATTTTTAGAACGAGGTTTACCTTCATCATCAAAGACTTGTTGAGGTAAGTATTCTATCTTATCACCCCAACACTCTTGTTTGAAAGAGCAAAAACCGCACACACTATCTAACACTCTGTTACCTGTTAATTTACTTCTGTATTTTTCTTCTACATCATCAAAGCATCTTTCAAATGGTTTATTTTCCATTAATGCTTTTATGTTATCGTCTGCTACTTTTAATGCTTCCTTCTTATATTTAGTATCATCCATTGGTGGAGATACAAGGCACATTTCACCTGTGGATTTATTAACTACAATCCAACCACCAAACTTTTTATTCTCTGTATCTGCATATAAATATCCTTGTGACTTATATCCAAACACATCCTTTTCTACTACTGCATCGAAACCCATAGAAAATTTATTCTTAAATGCCCAATCACTAGCCGACTTGATGTCATAAATTTTACCATCAATCTCAACATCATAAGTTCCACTTAGTCCATCTTCAAAGTATTTGCTTTTTCTAGATACTTTTTTTTGTTCACTATCAACTGTAGTTCCAGATGCTTTTAATAACAACATTGTTATAGCCTCTATCATATCTCCAAATATAAATCTTAGTTTATTATTATAAGGTTGTGCTTCTCTTTTAGCACCTAGTTTTTCCATTTGTAATTGACATAGAGGTTTACCGATACCTGACATTCTTATTCTAAAAGAAGTGTCTCTTTTTTCTTTGAATTGTTTTCGGATTGCTTTTTTACAGTCTTCGCCAAACTGTTCAATGAGTTCTTCACTGAGAGGCACAGGCGATTGTTCCGCCTGTACCAATAAATGTTTTATCTTATCTAATATTTGTTCTGTCAAGAGTTAGTAACTTTTGACACCGCTTCAGTATCATCAGCGTACTTTTTTAGATGAGCATGATATTTTTCCATGACTTGCGAGTTCTTGGCATCAATATCATTTTTAAATAACTGATAGGCTCTGCCGTCATCACTATCTTCTAGTAAATTAGCAGGAACATCTAACGAAGTTATCTTACCTAGTTTTATATTGTAGTATGTTATTCCACCATTGGTCTTTTCCTCCGTACTCAACTCTACCTTGTTAGACCAAAGGATACCTTTATTAGACAATAAAGAATCAAGATTGCTCATGACTACTGCATTACCACCTGCATATTTTATTTGAACAGGATATTGTTTCAAAGTAATTTTATCACCCTTTGAATTTTCACCTTTCATGTCAATCAAACCATACATAATTCTGTAGAACTTTGTATTGTTCGCTTTCTCTTTTTGGTCTGGTGTTAAGTCATTCCTATTTTTAGCAGTGACATATCCACACTTGGTAGTTCCTAATGTATCGAAAGCCTCTTCGCCAAATGCTACCAAGATTGATTCAGCAGAAAAAGTTTTCTCTTTATTATCCCATGTCATATACTGATTTCTTTTCATAAAAGGTCTGAAAGAAATAGTAGGTGCATAGATAAACTGTTCGGTGTCTTTATCCCACACATTGTAGCTACCCAGATGTTGTGTGATTTTATCATCGTTATTTTTATCTTTGTGATTACTTGTAGTTCGCAGTTGCACAATATAAGAAGGAGTGCTTTTAGCACCCATACCTGCCTCTGCTCTTATTTGTTCTTCGGACATGTCTCCAAAGATTGTTTTGTCTGTCATATATATAACTCCTATATTCGTTTTAGGTCTAACCAATTATGCCCTTTTTTGATTTCATAGTCAAGTGGCACATTAAAGTCTATGTTGTATCTTTTATTGATAGATTGTGTGATACCATCACAAGCTTTTTTTAGTTTATTTAGAACGCTGTCTACCTCCTTGGGATGTACATCTATAATTATAGAATCATGCACAGTATTAATTAATCTTGTTCTCATATTTTTCATTGACTTATAAATATCAATACAAGCTACGGGAACTATATCTCCTGTTGCAAAACCTTGCACAGGATAATTTCTAACTTGAGTATAAAAATTAGAGCCACCCCATGATGCTCTTTTTATACCTTCAAAATAATATTGCCTACCACTAGGCAGTGTAACAAATGATGTAGATATAGCAGTATCCTCTGTTTTTTCTTGCCATAAAGTTATACCTTTATATCTCTTTCTAAAATAAGAATAATATTTTTTCTCTTCATCTGTTCCTGACATACCACCATACAAAGGTTTAAATGTATGTGCCTTCGCAGTTTGTCTATCACATCCAATAACATTTGCAGTATTCTGATGCACATCTACACCTTCTAAAATATCTTGGATAGCCTGACTATCTTGTGATAAAAATGCTGCAACTCTAAATTCCAGTTGTGCAAAGTCCATTTCAATAATCTCACCATCATCAAATCTAGATTGTATAACTCTTTTTATTGGCAGTTTATCTCCCCTCGGTATGTTTTGGAAGTTAGGGTCAGAGCATGACAATCTACCTGTCACCACATTTGTTTGACTAAACTTAGGATGTAATAAATTATTTTGATATGCCTCTTCTTTCATCTTATCTACAAAAGTAGATAGCCATTTTTCTATTTGTTTATATCTTATGATATAGTTTAAAAACTCTCTTACTCTTCCAGGATTTCTATCGCCGATATATTTTAAGTTATCCATACCAACTTTAAATCCAAGTGATGTCACATCTCGTTGGTCTCTCGGTGTTATTTTAAATCCTGCAACTCTATCTGTTTTAGTTAAGAAGACACCTTGTGCATTACAATCTTTACACTTTGTTAAATTAAGATAGGCACTTCCATCTTTTTTATATTTTCTATAATGTCCTACACCATCACAGGTTTTACATTTAGTTCCTATACTATACATAACAGGTCTAGTTTTTGTTTCTAATATGTTTCTAAATGTATTAGCAGGATATTTAGCAGGTGTTCTTTTGATACCATTTTCATCTGTACCTAAACCAAATGTCTTTGCCCAATCATTCTTATCTATTATTTCTCTGGAATAGATGATTTTACATAACTGCTCCCCACTAGTGATATTATAACTAGCGTCACCCATTACCTCTTGAACAGTTATGTCTATCTTTTTTTTGACAGAATGGTACTCCTCATTCAATCTCTTTTTTAGTTCATCTAATGTGCTAGGATTTACATAGATACCATTGCGTTCTATCTCAACTAGTGTAACTAAAAACTCACACATCATTTCTAATGTAGGTACAAGTATTTTATTCTCTTCTCTTTTATAATCTAAATCTTGTTGTAGATATAAATCTTTTGTAATAGTTACATCGTTCCTACCATATGTTTCTAAATCTTTTATTGGTATCTTATCCATACCAATTCCGGAATCTATAGCATTTTCTAATGTTGCATACTTGATACCTATCTTTCTTCTTCTACAACATTCTTTTAAACTCAATGGTTTTCTTTGACCTCTAAATAAAACTGATTCTGCAACCATTGTATCCCATATCTTACCTTCATATTTAAATCCACATTCTAATAACCAAGACAAATCAAATTTAAGATTATGTCCTACCATTAGTGTTGTCTTATCTAAAATTGACTGGAGTTTGTTATGGCTAGTACGAATATCGCCAGTGAACTCGTCATGATTAAAAAATATATATTCATCGTTTACTCCTACGCTTACTAGTTTATTACTTAAATTATACGGAGTGTTATCCCCGTCTTTTGTAAAGGTTGTTTCTATATCTAATACACTTATCATTAGTCTATATACCTCGATTTACTTGGCACAATCTTACAAGTTATAATACCATGCCATCCTGTTAATTTATTTTTACTAATACACAATGTCCTAGTAAAATCTTCTTCACCCTCCCAATCATCTTTTTTACCTATGCCAATAATCAAATCAGCTTCGGCTGCCTTACCTGTTTTACTACCTTCCATGGTATTAAAACTTATATGATTTCTATCATGAGCATCACTACTCGCTTGACAAATACCAAACATACACACATCCCTTCTACTAGATATATCTCTAGTTAGTTTATATATCTCCCTTAGTTTTTCATGGCTACTGTTAAAGTTGCCAGACAGTTCTATCTTATCTAGTTGGTCTACTATCACTACATCAGGTTTATACTCTTCACAATAGTTATCTATAGATTCTATTGTAAAATCTTTACAATCATAAATATGTATTTTTTCTTGTATCTTTTGCCATTCTTGATTTGCTAGTTCAGGTTCTTCATCAATATGGCTCTTAGTCATATCAGAACATGCTTGTATTAATCTAAATACAATTCTTGATGGCTTCTCTTCGTTGCAAAATATGGCTATATTATTGACTTTTTCTTGGTATGCAAAACCATTTGGACCACCTACCATGTTAATCCAAAAGGCAGTTTTGCCTGACTCAGGTCTTGCAAATATTATTGTGAAGTGTCCTTTGCCTACACCCTTTACTTGTTCATTTAGTAAAGAGGGTGCAGAGAACTGAAACAGATTACTGTAGTCCATTTCTTTTAAAAGTTCATACAAATCTTTTGTTACCTCTTGCATTGTATCGCCGATATAATCATCTTGTTGTAAAAGTTTTATGACAGAATTTATTTCACCTGCACCACCTTTATAAATATCTAAACATTTTTGTGCAGCGGTATGGACTATCTGAGACTTGTGCATCTCTTGTATAGTCATTACAACATTGTCTTTGTTGATATCTACTTTGTCTAAATCTAAAACAACTTGCATTGCTTTGTCTTTATTAGATTGTGTTATTGTTGGATTATAAGTTGTGTAATTTAAATACAAGTCATCAGGAAGTATTTCATTACAGTCAGGCAGGTCTTTGTAAGTTTTTTCTATAACTGCATATACATCTAGCAAATTAGATAAACTACTTTTTTGTATTTTGTTTTTGTACTTTTGATAGAACTCTCTTCTTAAACAAAGTTTTATTATCTTTAACGCCATCAAATCTTTCATTAGCCACCCTCTCAAATTTGTCTAGCACTATTTCTAATTTAGGTGCTAGTCTAACAATACCCAAAGCCTCCCTTAATTCTTTAGTATCTTTACTCATATGTATAATCATCCTCTATTCTAACATTACAATTAGTCACAAACTCTTTAACATCTTTGTTAAACTCTTGCATATCAACTAACTCTTTCTCCATTAGTTCCCTTGCTTTTTTATCAGCATGTTCATGTAAGTCTTTCACATTACCCGCAACTTCAAATTGAAATGTCTTTTCAACTGTAGCCATAATAAAGTATTTTCTAAATGGACTAGTCATCTTTATCCACCCATGATTCTTCAGGTATTTTATCTATCACCTCGACTGGTTTTATATCAGAACTTTCTAGTAGTGTAACAACTCCACCTAGATGAACCTTTATTCTACCCTCTATAATATGTTTAACATCCTTCATTTTTAAATCAGCAGGTTTTTTCTCATACTGAAAAAAATCTGACCTGAATCCTGTCTCCGATATATAGGGTACATGATACTCTGGTTTTAAATCAGAAATGTATTTACCATTTTCAGCAGATGTATTTATGCCTTTTGATTGTGCCTTATCTCTAGCCTCATTAGATAAACACAAATGGTAATGCCAACTTTCCCAAGGTATATTTTGTTCACTATCCCAATCTCTATACATTTGAGATTTTAGAACTGCAAATATATCTACCCCCGCTATTTTTATTTTGCCTTCAAAATGTTTTCTATCAAACCACGCCATTTATTTTTCCTTTCCTTTGGTTGCTAGTCCTGATGTATCTAACTTAGATGCACCTTTTTTTGCTCTGTCAACGACATTGGCTAGGTCATGAGCCTTTTGTAATTGTTCGTAGTCTAGTTTGTTTCTTGACTGCTGAACTACATCATCCACTGTCATGTTGAGTTTGTCTTGTCGTGCTTGGAAATTTCTTTCCGCCCACACTTCTAGTCTATCGACTAAAAACTTATTCTGAGTTCTCATCTCTCTATTCTCTTCTTCTAATTCTTTTATTCTTTTCAATCTCTCTCTGCTTTTATCTTTTGCTTTTTTTAATTGCTCTTCTAATTCTCTACTGATTGCCATTTAATAACCTCTTGATATCTTCTTGTTGCATGTATTTTAAATCCTTTGGTATCAGAACTATCTTACTATCTATATTATATCCTAGACTTTTTTGTATGTCAAAAGTCTTAGAGTTTGCGTCAGGGTCTAGGCATATATAAACTTTTCTAAACTTGCTTCTAATATAATTAGCATGTTTATCTGATAATGATGTACCCATGATTGCTATACCTGTATGTAAAAAAGATACTGCACATGCAGATACACAGTCTTCAACTATAACGGCGGTAGTTTCATCACTACCAACTACAAAAGGATAATTACAAGTATTATATTTAAACCACCTAGGAATTTTATTTGATAATGTTCTACCCACTGCACCTCTGACAATGCCGTCAATATCTATTAGAAATACTATCCTATCTTGTTTAACATCATAAACAATTCTAGCATTACAATCATAGGGATTTATATTATATTCTTTTAAATACTGCATTGCTTTTTTATTAGGATATATAGATACAAATGACTTTGGCATAATAAATTTTTGTTCCTCTTCTTTTTTTTTATCAAATATATTCTCTATATCTTTTATAGAATAACCTGTTGAATTTACTCCTTTATAATCACATGATACATGAAAACAATTCCATAAAACTTTACCATCTATTTTTTTTATGGATAAAGTATTTCTATTCAAACACAAAGGGCAGTCTAATCTGAGACTGCCCCCTTCATGAATATTTATGTAATCGAAATCAATTTTTCGCAAGACTATCACATATCCTTGAGAATGTTTGGTTGCATACATTACCTGCATCATGAAAGCCTTTATTGTACCCGTCTTCATGTATCATTTTTACCATGCTTTTAAGATAGCCTATAGTTTTTTCACTCAATATTTTTTTAAACTCTGGTGTATCTAACATCATATTAAAGGCTTCTAGTCTGGTCTTGCCGTCTATATTTAAATGCGTCTCTGTCATTGAATACTCCTTGTTTTTGGTAAGTTCCCTATCGTAAAGTCAAAGTCATCTACACGATATAACAGTTTGACTGTATCCTCTAGTTTGCTAGGTATCTTTTCTAACATCAGCAATCTGTACCCTACATCATCTATAAACTTGACTGTATACATTTTCTTTTTGAACTTTAGTAATCTTATACTGTCGTACCTTACAGATGTAAAGTCGTGTGGATGTTTCTGATGTGCCAAGTATTTCTTATTATAAAATTCCTTAAGACACATTCCTTGGTCATTTACTGTTATTGGTGAAGGTCTATCGCCGATAGTTTTTATCTCACCATCTACAATAGATTTATATTGCTTCACATCAAATCTAAAAATGCCTTCTCTAAATGTTCCTGTAGATTTCTTTACAAACCCACAGTAAAAGAAGCCTTGACCTACTGCTTCTTTGATAGCATTTTTAATTGGTTGGTTTATTATTTGCATTATTTCCCTTTCGTAAATCTCTGCTATGTGTCATGAATAATATTCTCTTTGTAGATTTATTCCAACACAAACCACAAGTGCCACAGCTTTTTGTTTGACCCGCTTGTTCAGGACAGGTAATACCATTCTTAGATACTACATCTGAATTAGCAGATAGTTTATACCTAGGATAGTTTGAAAATCTAATTGACCACCTATCCCACCTCTGTTCATTCATTATTGCAATTCTACCGCCGATAGATTCTTTTGGTGAATGAGCAGTATATCCATAACAGGATATGTTCTCGTACTTGTCAAGCCATTGTTCCCAATGCTCAACATACTTCAGGTCGGGGAAGTCTCCCAAGACATGAAGTCTAATTAAAACGCCATACTTTTTTGTATTAAGATATGCTAGTTCCTTATCCATTTTTCTTATAAGATGCTTGTCATACTTAATCCTATGTGCGAATGGCATTGTATTTCCATAACAATCGTACCAATGTTTGCAAGTCTTAGGACATGTGGCTCGTTCCTCTAATGTGACAGTATACATGCGTTTACCTGCATGTCTTGATTTACTGACCCACTTTCCTAACTTAACATTAGTGCTAGGTTTTATTACTTGGAACGGATAGTCTCTAACACCAAAAACATTAGCCTTATAGATTGTTCTATTTATATCCATGGTCTATGGTTATCCAAAGATTATCACGCCTTACTGCATACATATCAGATACAAGAACAGAGCCATACTCCCTGTCTTCCTCATTATACATTATAGGCACATCACACATTCTTATGGAATGTTTCTTATAACCATCCATTATTTTTATCTTACAGTTTGGCAACACAGATTTAACACCTCTAGGCTTTGTTAATACTATGTCTCCCTTTTCCAAGTTATTTGAAGAAACTGTAAATCCTTCCACCATATCTACCCTCTTCCTTGTTGTTGTTTCTACTACTAACATGATATTTTCCTTTCGTTAGTTATTTGTATCGGCGGTACATTGAATATTCTTTGCGGAGACCATACAGATATACCGCCGATAGATGATGATTTAGGGGTAGTCTCAACCCGCAGTATCATCAAACTGATTATATGGCTTAAACAATCTGTATCTTGAGACAATGTCAGCCACATAATTCTATTGTATTTTATGTGCGACCATATGTCAATGGTATGCACATTTTACATAAGTTTATATCCATGATATGAACATTATGCCTGTGCGGGGGATACTACACCTAATTTGGAATAATATTTAACATCTTATAAGTTAGATAAGATAATAATATATCATAGTTTCTTTGGAACTCTTCTTGGTTAGAACTTTCAGATGCTTTAGTTAGAGCATTTAATATTTTATTTAGTTCTATTCTTGCCTCGCTATCTATCTGTAATAGTCTTTGGCTTAGTACTTCATCATCTTGCATTGTCATCTAAATCTCCTTACATCATACAATCTCAGGCTATGTCTATCCTCTGTTGAATAGTGCCGTTTTATTTGTAATAGTTTCATTTGTGTTTTAGTTAATCTCTTTCCACCATTTAATAATTTCCAGAATGATTCTTTTGTAATCCTTCCCTTGTTGTTTCTTCCATATCCGATATATAAAGTTTGTTTCATTTTCTACCCCCGATATCTATGCTTTAGTTTCTTTATACAAACATCTTGGCTTATGCTTTGGATGTTCCTTGTCATAGTTAACATTAGATTTTAAATATACTCTTTTACCACTAGCTGTTAGCGTATAACAACCACAGTAATACCAAGTTCCAATATTTGTTGTATATGTTTTAGGCTTTCTATTGTTAGTATGTTCTGTTTCCATTTTCATATTTTCATTATATATCGGGGATATTTGTATGTCAATCAGGCATAAAAAAACCCCCACCGCCAGAAGCGGTGAGGGCAAGGAGGGTTTGTTAATGAAAAAAAGTTATTCGAAGCAACAATCCGATTAACTATCTAAAAGACTATTCTTTTTTACTCCCGATGTCAACTTTCTCAATGATTATTTTATTTACTAATGGAAAGTCGTGGTCTTCCCATCCTCGTTCTTTTAACTTCTCGTATAATTTAATATTAAACTTCTTTAGATACTGAATAGTCTTTGTATCCTCTGCCATTTTTATCACCCCCTGACATTCTTATTTCATTTTCTAAGTCTATGTATATATCTACAAACTCATCCATAATTTTTTGTGGTATATGCATAAACTTTTTATTCTTATTTAAATTATCTATATTCGTATTTAGTCTTGTTGATAATAGTCTTAATTTATTGATGTCTATTGCCATGTATGTTTCCTTTGTTAGTTTTTATTTTTAGATAGTTTATCTTTAATTTATTAGTATGTATAATCCCTGCCAGATTTATCATCTGTTTTTGTTCTACCGCATAAACACTAGACCCTACTGTTTGAAAACTACCGCCGATATATTTTTTAAAAATTCGCTGAGCGTCTCTAGTATTAGGTCTTAATATGTAGTAAAAAGGATTTACTTCTTCATTGCATGTTATTGTAAAATCAGTCATGGCTTAATCTACCGCCGATAGATTTAGCAATATAGAAACAGCTGATACCACCTATTAATAAACATGTTCCCACTATGCTAAATGTTATACTGAATATTTCATTATTCATAAATGCATTTATCAGATATATACCTAATATTATATTTATTACGCCTAATAATAGATAAAATATAAATGATACTATTCTCATAATTCTTTTCATTGTTATTACCTACTTTCTACAATCATTATATATCAATGCTTTTTATATGTAAAATGTCACTCAGAAAAAAATTAAATAGTCAACAAAAATATTTCTACCGCCGATAGATTTAATTTGACATAAAATTAAAATCAAGATATAAAAATACTAACTAACAATATATGAAAAGGAATATATTATGAGTAAATCAAAAGAACGAAAAAAAGTAACAGACAAAAAACTTAATAAAGAGTTGTTTGTTAATTTTAAACTTAATGCTGATTATCTTGAAGAGAAAAAAGAAATTAGTATTAAAGTTGAAGACCCTAGATTAAAAGATACTAAATATTTTAGTTCAGTAATTAATGGGTTAATGGAGGACACTATCAAATTAGAGAAGTTAAAAAGTACAGATAAAATTATCAAATTATCTCAACAATTCTCTAAAAGACTAGCACTACTTCAAGAT
>VTLG01007242.1_pt1 | contig 15015 bp, 34 predicted proteins | sample 4694571 | NCBI WGS metagenome assembly VTLG01 (sample SAMN12604809, study PRJNA352737) | marine metagenome | biome: ENVO:00000447; feature: ENVO:00000209|ENVO:00000569|ENVO:01000036; material: ENVO:00002151; isolation source: viral sequences binned using virsorter ...
ACCTTGGACTATTCTACGGAATGGGTAAGGCTAAACTTCAAGCAGAATTAGGTGTTACTAAAGAAAAAGCTGCAGAATTATTTAACACCTATCACAGTAGAGTACCGTTTGTTAAACAGTTAATGGAGAAAGCTTCTAACAGAGCACAGGACAGGGGACAGATAAGAACTTTATTGGGTCGACTTTGTCGCTTCCATTTATGGGAACCGAATCAATTTGGGATGCATAAAGCATTGCCTCACGAAGAAGCACTCAGGGAACATGGACCGGGGATTAGAAGAGCATATACCTACAAAGCTTTAAATAAACTTATTCAGGGCAGCGCAGCCGACATGACAAAAAAATCTATGTTAGAGCTTTACAAAGAAGGAATTATACCGCATATACAAATTCACGATGAATTAGATTTGTCTATCGAAAACGATGAACAAGCTAAGAAAATCGTTGAGGTTATGGAAAACGCGGTTACACTTGAAGTGCCTAACAAAGTTGACTATGAATCAGGTGATAACTGGGGGGAGATAAATGACTGATGGCTTATTTAAATGCAAACATACCTATCATAGAATGCTATGTGAGAGGAAACTATCTCCGAGATCAAAAAGATTCACACGATAAATATTTTACTTGCACTATATTTGGTTTTAGTTCTATTCCAAACTCAGTACCTTTATTTCATTTTATGATGGAAGATGGTGGACTGTGGTGGCGCGCACCTATCTCTGCTTTCTGTAAAAAACCTGGAGTCAAAGAACTTCCTCTTGACGAACTTATGATGTGGGATTGCTTTAGTTATAATGTAGCAGTCACAACTTTCTACGAATTAGCTGGGTCTAAAATGAAATATATATCAAGACGTAAGAAACACCGGGAAGGCATATATTTATTTACTATAGATTGGTGTGGCGGAGACTTTAATGAATTAAATTTTGGCTATTCTGAAAAGCCAGATCAACATAAATGTGGTCATGTAATTGAATTAGACGACGGAAACTATGCAATACAGCCAAATAATAGACTAAGAGTCTTTGACCCATCAATGGGTAATGACCCATCAAAAAACTTGATAAATAGGCTAGTAACTAGTAAAACATGGTCAGTAGAGAAAACATCTAAGTGGATAACTGACGAGCACGAAGAAGGAAGCTATGACTATCAACTTAGAGAACTGGAGGAGAAAAATGAACAAAGCAATTGAAAACTTAAAAGAAAAAATTGAGCACAATTGGCTAATGCATAGAGAATATATCATTGGTGGAGTGGTAGGTTTTGTAATTGGCGCTTTAATATTCTAACAGGAGGAGGGTCTATGAATTTCTTAAAAAAATTATGGATCAAATTTAAAGTTCGTTTACTTAAAAGTTATTTTGAAATGAATGGGACATTGAAGAAAAAAGATGACTAAATGCAAATGTGAAGATTGTCATTGCAAATGTGATGGAAACTGTAAAGAATGTACGTGTGATAAAGAACGTGCAGAAGACGAGACCTACGAATGATGGAAAAAATCTTAACGATGTTGGTGGGACTCCTAATTGCATTAGGAGGCTGGAGTCTATCTAGAACTTTTGAACTTTCAACTATTCAAGCAGTACATGAAAATCAAGTAGACAAACTTGAAAGACAAGTAGAGAAACTACAAGATCAAATGGATCGTATGATGGATTCAGATGAAGAAATTATGGAACAACACGAATTATTATTTAAAAAATTAGAACAAGGCAACACGGGGTATAGTTATAACTAATGGCACTCAAGATTTCAGACGAAGCAAAAGTACAGATGCCGATGAAAACGGTTGCCAGTTTGATCGCCCTCGTCGCGATCGGCACCTGGGCTTACTTCGGTATTATTGAAACTCAAAACAGACTTTCTACTCAAGTAGAATTAATGTCTAAAGATTTAATTGAAAATACAGAATTTAGAATCAAATGGCCGCGGGGCCAACTTGGTTCGCTTCCGGCAGATAGCGAACAATTTATGCTTATAGAACATATGAGTGGACAAGTAGAAAAAATAGAGACAGCTATGCAGGATATGATGTCAAACACAGTTAACATAGAACGTTTACAAAAAGATGTAGAAAAGATATTATCTGATATTGAAAAATTAAAAGACAAGCAAAGAACTTTTGCTAACGGAAACGGACACGGAGGGTAATTTGACCGAGATTGTATTTGCATTATTAATGATAGTGGACCATGAAATTAAGGAACACTTACATATGGACAGCCTCTCAAAATGCCTTAAAGGGCGACGTATTGCGGAGAGACAGTTAAAAGCTGAAAGTAGAGTGCAGTATAAATGCATTAAATCTAAGGCTAAGACCGAGATATATATGGGTGAAAAGAAAATTCTTTCTTTAATATTGGAATAATCATGCCTAAACAAGACGCATTACAACGAATAGAATCTCATGAAAAGCTTTGTAGAATAATGCAAAAACAAACACACGAAAGAATTTCTAGAATAAAAAAACAAATTGATAGAATCGAAAGTATTTTATTAGTATCTGTAGGTGCATTAATTACAGGAATGGCCTATGTTATTTTTGTTTTAATGACTCACTAATGAATAAAAAAGCCTATGCTTTTTTTCTCAAGAAAAATAGACCAAAAAATAAAGTAGCACAACAATTAAGTGATGGACGTTATCACCAGCGTGTGGTAAAGAACAAGAAAGCCTATGACCGAAAAAAATATAAGATGGACAGCTGAAATAGTGACTGGGCAATGCCCATCCTGTACTGAGATTACAACTTTAGTGGGAATTACTCAGGAATTCTATAGATGTATGACCTGTGGTTCTGATCTTAAACAACACGTAAATGGTAAAATATCATATTTACCTGTAATATATCCACCAGATGGTACTAAACCATATGTTAGAGACTGGTAATGGCTAAAGCCAAGGGGTTATATGCGAAAGTAGCACACGTACCTATTCAAAAAGGGACTTCCCAGGGACGTCATCCCAATACTTCAACTATGAATAAACACAAGCGTAGGTCGTGGAAAAAATATCGTGGACAAGGACGTTAGGGGTTGACAAGAATCCTATAAAATACTATATATACAGAAAGAAAGGACAATATGAAGTATAAATTTACAATAACCGAAGAAGGCAAAGAACCAGAAGAAAAAGAATCAATGTCTTTTAAGAAGTTACTAAAGTCTATAGTAAACACAAATCCAAAATGGACGGGTTCGTTAAACTATAACAATAAGAAAGGCCGTGAAGTTACACACAACATATTGAGAGGTAAAAAGACATGATAGATAAACTTTTTAGAAGATCATCACAACAAATTATTGAGCTGGAAGAAAAGTTACATAAATTGTTGACAGCAGAGACTGGGGAAACACCTCCTAACATGCTATACCCCCTCTATGAAAAAATAGAATTAATAATTGATAAAATTGTTGAACTAAGAACCAGACGACAATTTATAGTTAATAATTTAATTAGCGATATAGGAGAAATGGAGGAGTATGAGAGAAAGAAAACTAACAATTAGTAGTAGAAATATAACTACTAAACAATGGACCAACTTATTAATTGAGTTGAACTTAATTGTTCAAGACTGGAAACCTTATGCAAGGTTAGAGTTACAGGCACCAGGGCTCAAGAAAATAATTGCTTTTGGAAGAAAGACAGGGGATGACAAAGAAACTAGACGAACTAGCTAATCTTTGGGAAAAAACTAAAGACCCTATATATAAAGATTTGTGGTATAAATTCGTTAAGGAGTTTGCACATGGAAGAGCTGGTACATTGGATGATGATATACGTGATGAACGCAGAGGGATTAATAATAAAAATTCCAATGGAGTTCACAAAAGCAGTGACCCTACTTGATTGCTCCGGATATGCAGATGCACATAGAGAAGCGGTGTCTGTTTATAATGAAGAAATAAATAGATGGGTCATGAACGATGGATCAGGGAGCTGGTTTGGCCACCAATGCTTTCAGGACCCAAGCAGAATGGGTAAAGTGCCCCATAACATTAAATGATTTTTATAAGTTTAGGATTGATATGCATAATTTTTTTATTTATCCTACTGTTGCTTCTGAAATGGAACAACGAAAAGATTTAAAAAGGACCGGCGTCCATATCATGCCTCGCGCTATTCCCTGTACGTCAAGCTGTGACCCCCGCTATGGTAGGGGTAGCCTCGGAGCCTTTGCCCCTGCAGGAGTACGTGCACGGAAACTGTAAGGGGTTAATATGATTAAGTTACTTTTCCTTTTTTAGGAAAATCTTTTTCCTGCATACAGAAAAATTTTATAATAGTTCCATACTTATTAATCTCTTCTGGTCCAATCTCTTTAGCTTTTTTAATAGACTCTTCATATCCCGCAATCATACAGTCATAGTGGGTGGCATATACCTCTGTCATTGTATGGGGTGGCAAACATTGCTGATAAACACTCGTACAAATAATCATGCTTAGTAAAAATTTCATTGACACCTATTGTAAAACATGAGATAAATCCCATATGATTAATAAAAATAAGAAAGGAGTATAACAGTTATGACTGATATAACAAAATATAAAAACGTGTCATTATCGCATAAGACTTATGAGGCAATTGACGTATTAAGAAAAAAGATAGTTCCAAATACTGTACTGAGTCGTTCTCAAACTATAAATATTTTAGTGAACGAGAAAGTGAGGAAGTTAAATGGAAAAATCAAAAAAGACTAAAAAAGTAATTTGCCCTAATTGTAAGGGCAATGGATTTGTAAGAGTACCATACCAACTAGCGAAAGAAGAAGTACATGCACAGTGTGGTGTGTGTGATTCGGAAGGAGAAATACATGCAGAAGAGCGCAATGATATTTATGTTGATGCTGATGGTATTCACAGGTTGCAGTAAAATGGATCTGGACCCTAATCCACTTACAACAATAGGAAAGGTAATAATAAAACATGACAATGACTGAAAAAGATATTGAAAGGATTAATAAACGAGGTCCTAATGACCTTGAAGAAACTATCCATCAATTAAAAAAACAAGTAGAGTTTTTACAAGGTAAATGCCGCGAAGCTGGCAAGGCTATCTTGGATCAGGATTTAACTATCAAAGGTTTAGAAAAAGAAATTGATAGATTATCAGAAGAAAACTTTAACTTAAGTTTAGTAAGGGGAGATAAGAATGGACAAGAAAACTAAAGGGGTTGAGATAAAATACCAGGTCCTTCAATGGGGTCCTTGTATTGTCCACTTAAAAATTTCTGAAGAATTTCAACAGAAGTTATTAAAAGGAGCAGAAGCGGCTAGAAAAAAGAAAAAAGATTTTAGATCTAACCTCGCTGGAATTATTAAAGAAGAATATGCTTACGAAGATCGAAAAGAATATGTAAGTGAAATTGCACAGTTCTTAAGTGTTTATGATGAAGCATATCAGAAGTGGAAGAGTGAAAGATATAAAACAAAGCCAGAGTATATGTTAAATTCTATGTGGGTTAACTACATGAAGAAGAATGAATACAATCCACCGCACGATCATTCGGATTGGTTGTCGTTTGTAATATTCTTAAAGGTACCAGAAGAAATAACCAAGGAACAGGAATCATTTGTAGGAAACTCCGCTGGCCCCGGAAGTTTATCTTTTCTTTATGGTGATGGTAATAGACAATCAATTACTTACCAATCCGTTAAACCTAAAGACCGAGATATATTTATATTCCCGGCATGGATTAAACACTACGTTGCACCGTTTTATTCTGATGTAACTAGAATATCTGTATCAGGAAACATTTCTAATTCTGCTTTGTTAAGTCACATTAGACAAGCGAATGAAAAGATTGCTCAGCAAGCAAACAAATTGGAGACTAAAGATGAAGGAAAGTGATATCGCATACATAGCAGGACTCTTTGATGGAGAAGGTAGTATTCATTATAAAAAATCACCTGAAAAGAAAAAGAAACACAAAGGTAAACCAGGTTATAGAATGTCTAACTCATGGCGTATTAGTATGGAAGTTACCATGACAGACTCTATGGTTATCAATTGGTTAAAAGAAACTTTAAAAACTGGCACAGTTACAAAGAAGCCTCGTAAAGGTTTACGTAAAGATGGTACAAAATATTTAATGCAGTATAGATGGCGTTGTACTTTTAGAGACGCTTATTATGTTTGTTGTCTACTCTATCCGTACTCAATTACGAAGTTTGAAAAAGTTAAACAGATTTTAGATCATTACCAACAAGCTGAGATTCATAAAGAGAAAGTAGTTAACTTGGATGAGTACCGAATGGCAAGAGCATTTAACTGGAATTTGCATGGCACGTGATAAATCTAGAGGTCAAAAATGGGATGGAAAATCAAGGGTTTCCAATGATTTGTATCGAAAAAATTATGATGATATTTTTAAAAAAGAACAAGACGAATTAAAAGAATCTTACGAGCAATCTTTAAGAAATAAAAAAGAAAGAGAGAAATGAAACTACTTAAACACCCAGACACTTTTTTAAGAGGACCTACTGAAAAAATAGAATTCCCTTTAAGTGATGAAAATAAAATTATTATAAAAAATTTAATCAATCTAATGTACCAAGAAAGAGGTATTGGTTTAGCTGCCAATCAAGCAGGATATAATCGAAAGATATTTGTAATGGATGTCAGTAATGAGAGAGATAAGGCGCAAGTATTTATTAATCCGGTTATGACAGCTAAGAATAATATTAAGATGAAAGATATGGAAGGTTGTTTGTCTTGTCCTGGTGAAGAAGTAAAGGTAAGTAGATCTATCTCTGTTAATTTAGAGTGGCAGTGTGAGCATGGTGAGGCACAGCATAAAACATTTTATCATTTACCTGGAAGAGTAGTTCAACATGAAATGGATCATTTAAATGGAAAGTTAATAATAGATGAAAAGAATAAAAAAATTTAAATACCCGAAGTCAATGCGATCACTGATTGATGGTAAACGTCACTATGATATTGATCAAGAGAAATTACCAAGTGTTACGACCATATTATCCGCGACCCAGTCGGAAGAGAAAAAGAAGTCTCTTGCTGATTGGAAGGCCAGGATGGGCCCGCAGTACGCTGATCGGGTAAGAGACTTAGCCGCGATGCGTGGGACTGCCATGCACAGGTATCTTGAAGCATTTATTGACGGCACAGGGCACAAGGACCTAACATCCATTGGTAAGGAAGCAGAAAGCATGGCTAAACGTATTATAGAATCAGGGCTCGGGGAACTGGAAGAGGTGTGGGGACAGGAAGTAACCCTCTACTATCCGGGGTTGTATGCAGGAGCTACTGACATTGTAGGAATATACGAAGGTCAACCAGCCATCATAGATTTTAAACAAACTAACAAACCAAAGAAACGTGAATGGATTTCTGATTACTTCTGTCAGCTGGGGGCATATTGCATGGCCCACAACTACGTCTATGGCACGAAGATACAGTCTGGAATAATTCTAATGTGTAGTAAAGATCTTCTGTTTCAGAAGTTTGAGGTGTCTGGACGTGAATTCGTACGTCACCAACACGATTTCTTGCGCAAGACAGACCAATATTACCAAAATGTACCAGAGAATAAACAAGCTCAAGGTACAAAAAACGATGAAAAAGTATAGTAAATTAGCCATTAATTTGTATTTTACCCAATTGTATACACTTTTTCTATGAAAAAATTTTTTTTATTTTTTTTATTTTTAAAACCTAGGTACAATTGGTACAATTCAAAAAAGATAGATATACCAACACTTAATTGCTCAAATTTGTACCAAGACCCCTTGGTACAATTAGGTACAATTGGTACAATTGAAAAATTAGTGTTGATTATCAAGGCTTATTTAAGCAAAATTCAAATTATCGTTGTATACCAACAACTTAAGGGTCGCGCGCGCATGAATCATATAAATAAATTTATATTTTATAAATCCTGGAGTATACAGACCTATGCCTAGGAAGAAGAAATCAAAATATAGACATATTACGATCGGTAAGAAGACTTATTACTTTTACCGGATTGAGTGGGTCGATATAACTGGGGATGCTGGACATGCATCAACAGAAGAATTTGATAAATTCGAATGTAGCAAAATGATAACACATGCATACATCTATAAAAAAACAAAAAAATTTGTTTGGTCATTCTCATCATATGAAGAAAAAGATGTTTCATTTTCTGATAGAAATATATTTCCGGTTGGTTGTATTGTTAAAATGACAAAATTACTTGTCTGAGTGTTTCGCAATAAGTTTCTTAGAAGATATCCCTTCAATTCGTTCTGCTTGAAGTGCTTTTAATCTTTTAATTTCGTCTAGTTTCTCTGATTTAGATAGGTCGCTTAAGTTACCATGTAGATGAGTCTCAATGAATTGTCCTGTTGCTTTACCTATAAGATTCTCAAATCCTAATGATTTTTCTGGCTTACCAGCATCCTCTAAAGCTTTGGATAGTTTTTGTTGTCTCAATACGTAATTATTTTTAGTCACAGTATATGATCGGTTAACCTCGTTAAGTTTATAACGTAGGTATTTGATTACCTTGTGGTTATCCATTAGTTCTGACCCTTCAACGTTAGCTCTTTTAGGACTATACCCTGCAGCTAGTGCGGCATCTGTGTATGTAGTTCTACCTTGATTGTAGACTAAATAGTCTACGAATCTTCGCTGCATTTCAGTAAGGGCATCTACTGGATGTGCCTTCTTTTTGACAACTTCATGACTCATACTTGCTTTATATATAAAATCTTATATAAACGCAATAGATGAGAGCGAAAGAATTAAGACAGTATTTGGATAAATTTTTAGTGTCACCCGCAGCCCAGCAAGCCAGAGTGCAAATTGAAATGTCTAATGGAGAAAAATTAGACCTTTGTGAAATTCAGTTGTTGCAATCTAGAGTGATTGGGGATAGAGACACGCATATTTTAAATCTTAAAGGGGTAAAACTTGGCGGCACTTGGAAAATGCCCAAGATCATAGGCAAACTTTAGTTGAGGTTACCTTGGTAAAACCTGAAACTAAATTTTGGAATGAGCTTAAAAGAAATACAAATAAAATTATCTGGACACGCCTGGAAAATAAAGCTTTATTTGGTACTCCTGATTTATTGGGTTATTCTCCTAACAACAACTTTTTTACAGTAGAACTTAAGGTAGCAAAAGGTAATAAGATTATCTTTTCTCCCCATCAAATTAGCTTTCACATGAAACATAATTTGAATACATTTATTCTTGTTGCTTGTTCCCTGGACAAGGGGAAGGTTCGCTTGTACCCTGGCTCCCGGATCTTGGAGCTTGTGGACTTGGGCTTGAAGCTTGAGCCTTTGAGGGAAGGCTTGAAGGCTTGCTGCCTGAAGCTTGAGAGCTTGTAAGCTTGCGCGCTTGGTCCCTTCGTTCCTGTTCGCGTCTAAACTTTCTAAGTTCTGCGTAATATTTCGGTGATCTAAAAACCATTAGTGTTTTGGATAAGATACATTTCTTACAGTACGATCCCAGCATTGTCTACAACTTCCGCACTCGTTCCCCTGTTCCTGGGCCGGGCAGCTCTTGTTGCTCTTCACCACAGTGCTGGTCCATGGCCAGAAGCTCACGGGCCCCTGGTCAATCATGTGTGAAGACATTCTAATGATTAGATTACGTGGGACCTCGTTAACCTTAACACGCTTCAGGATCTGCGCTTCGCGCGTTGGCATCCAGTGCTGTGTCTCCGGTGTCGCTCTGCATATTCTAAAAATATTTTGCAAGTGCTCCAGGCTCTGCAGGTCCCCTGAGTCGTGCCATCTAAAAAACTTATGCGGCTTGATCAATGTTACCATTGCTTCGACCCAGCGCGGTCCGGTGATGGCTTGCAGCCTTCGTTGCAGGGCGTCTTGCACATTCTTGAATCGATATCTCCCCTTCAATGCATAACAGCCAGCGCAGACGCTGCCCGGTATCTTGACCAACTTGGCCCCGGTGATGCATGCCGCGGCAGGTAAATTGTACGCCGGTCCGGGCATCTTCGATGGCTTCGACAGCCCGCCGGTTATTTGTCTTGCTTCTTTAATTAACATAATTTGTTCCTTTCATAATCTTATAATATCCTACAGCTTGGGACCTGTCAAGCTTGGGCGCTTGCGGGCTTGTAGCTTGTAGCTTCCCGGGCGGGCCCACCCTAAAAAAAATAGGCCCGGGCGCTCTTCCCACCAGCGACTGTATACATCGCGGCAGTAATAGCGCCCGATCCATTCCTAACAGATTGGAATTAGTTTGATTTTTTTGCTTTGCCACCCTGGATCTCAACATTATCTCCTTCGAACCCTGCTTTGCTTAGCAAGTTTCCTATTTGTGAGATCATCTTAACCTCAGCGTGCTTTTCGTGTTTGTCTTTGTATTTAATATATTCCTTGTTCATGATCACAGGCTCAAATTTAGTCCAATAAGAAATTCCACCATCATAGGGATTTTTTAAAGAACTTGCAGGAACATATTTAGAAGTTGATACATGCCATCTATTATTTTTAAATAAATAGATATATTCAATCATGTTTTCACCTTTCATATTATACATGTACATCCATTCATCTCTGTAGGTCCTGGCTGGTTCTTCGTCTCTGTCCCAGTCGCGACCATAGAAACTACATTCATTTATGGTATCTCCCAAGTAACTGGCGTCTCCATAATAAAATAGTTCTTTAGCCAAGTGCCTATGTTGATAATTATCAACCAGGATCTTACCAACGCCATATGGATAGCCATCAGAGTGAACATATATTACTTTCACTTTTTTAGTTTTGGGATCTTCTATTGCTATATTACTTCTAGTACTCATAATTGTTTTTCCTTTCTGTTGTTATCTTATATTATCCTAGACCAGTTGTCAAGCTGTCCTGTGCAGGCGAGGATCTTCCTTGTAGTTGCATATGATGTACTACAATCCCAGCCAGATATGGCTCACGACCTGAACTATAGTGGGTTAAATCCCACAGCGCCCAGCTTGAACCCTGATCCCAGATCCATTGGCTAGTTGGTTATTATCTAGAATACCTATATCTCCAATGGATCAGGGATCAGCGCTTGACAGCTTGTAAGCTATTAAACTCATGTCCCACTAGTTTAGAATAATTCTAATCTACCTTTCTGCAACTTGCAGTTGCGTTTTTGTACTGCCAACCGCAAGTTAGCTTAAATGTTATATTTAAGTTTTTATAAATAAATATAAATTAACATATAATCCTATTGACAAGGTTTGTCAAGTAGTATATAAAATATTTATGCAAAATAAAAAAATAAAACAGAAAGGAAAAAAATGAGTAGAATAAGACTAAACCAAGAGTATCGGAACAAGATCGCTAATCGTATGAGAGTACATTTAGAGGCAGAAGATACTATTGAAAAACAAAAGTATGACGAACTGAAAGCAAATCAGATTGACATAAATGACAATGCTTGGAAAGTTGCAGAAAAAATAGTAAGGCGACATTATACAGATGAAGATGTTAAAAAGGCACAATATCTTCAAGACAAGTTTGAGAATGTTGACACTATCGCAAAGGATAGTTGTTTCCATTTTCATTATTTAGGTACTGTTGAAGATAGGGATTATGACAACAAGCCAATCATTAAAGAAAAAAACATTGAAAAACATTTTGACTTTAGACTGGACGGCTCTATTGATACTGATAGCAATTCTTCACATAGTGTTGATGATAAAGGTTATGGCTATGCTTTATTTCGTGATGAACTTAAAGCACAAGATAATTGCAACCCAGATATTTTGATTGAACAAGAGGGTAAAGATAGCAACCCACATAAAACAAAATATGTTGATAATAACAATAAATATCTTGGCGACGACGATACAGGTTATGGTAAAGAGTGGAATAATAAATATCAATTGGATTTAATTGGTAGAAATTATTGTCGTGATAGGTCAATTGCCTGTACTGAACAAGAATTTATGATGTTGCAAGAGTGGAAACAAGCCAAAGGTCAATTTGTAATTGCTCATCATAATTGGATTTCATCTATATTAAAACAGATGAAAGAAATTAAACTTGGTCTAAAAGGTTATAAATATTTAGACGAGGCGATTGAACTTTCCACAGAACTAGGCTTGAATATTTCAGACGCAGAAATAATAAGAACTAACTCTACTGGCTTGACAATTTACAATCCTAAAAATCTAGCAGATAGAATAAAAGGAATGAAGAACAAAAAGGTCAAAACTAAGGCAGAAAAAATAGCTGAAAGATTGTTATATGAACAACAATCTCAAGTTGTAAATTAATTCAATTTAGCTATTGACAATCTGGGATATATCTGTTAATATCCCAGATATAACAGAAAGGAAAAAATGACAGATAAAGTAAATACTCAAATCAACATACCAGAAAATTTTGTTATTACTTATTATGCAGATAAGCATAAAAAGATAATCACAAGAAATGGTACTTGGTTAAAACCAAATACAGATACAATAGGAAAAGTACAGATTTCAAAAAATGGTGTACTTATGTTTTACTATTGGGATATTGACGCTGAACCAGATGAAAAAGGCAATCAATGGCGTTGCGCAAAAAATCCAATGACAATAAAAGCAATCCAAACAATAGAGGTAGAAAATGACAAATAAAAAATGGTTAGTAATTGAAAGAACTCATTACGGCGAAAATAACGACAGTTTCTCAATTTCTAAAATTGCAGATACAATAGAACAAGCAACTAAATTCCAAATACATTTAGAGGCTTTAAATGATAAAAAAAATAGAACTTACTTTTTAGCAAGTGATATTGATACCATTATGAATAGGGTTATTACTTCACATAATAAATCAGTTGAGGAAAAACCTTTAGTCTTAAAAGATGAAGTAAAAGAAACTTCATCAGAAATGCCATTTTAATATGATAGATTACAATTTAGTCCTATACATAGGTATAGGGCTAATTGTTTTTGGTTTTGTTTTATTCTTTGTTGCAGAACATTTTGAAAGACAAGCAGAAATAAAACTATTTAAACTACAACAATTAAACAAATCTTTTAACAAGAACAAAGCAAAAGTTATTAAAGATAATCAATTTGAAATTAATGCAGACGGAACTGAAACAACAAAGGATAGTATAATATGAGTAATTATAATTGGTGTCATGGTCCGAACTGCCATACTATACAAACACAATCAAGAATACGAGGGAGTGGCGAAAATAAAGTTTTAAGAACTAGAAAAATAAAAGCCCCTCAAGGTAAGAGTATGTTTGGTAATGGTGGCGATAATATTTGGGATTACTTTTGTAATCACAGATGTTTAATGGATTATGTCGCTAAACATACTCAAGAGATAATTAATATCGCACCAAGACGCGAGGCACTTGAAACACCGATCACAGTTAAGAAAGAAAAGTATGACACTCAGCGATATCGATACACCGACAATGGCTATCAACCTTATGATGTCATAGCAACAAGAACTGAAATAGAAAGTAAATAACCTATGCAATAAATACATATAGCTACATATAGTCTGTCAAGCACTAATCCTACATAATCCCATGCATAATGTCGCAGGTGGCAAAAATGCAACAGCACAATATCTAGTGGGCGGGCCCACCCCATACCATAGAGGTACCACGGGCGGGCCCACCCCAATCCGGAAACAGGGAGGGCCCACCCCCTTTAAATAAAAAAGGGGTCCCAAGTCTACCCTTTATTGATTAATTCAGACGGTTAAGGTATAACTTTTCAAAACATATTTGAGATATGCAAGATACGGAAAATATTACAAAAAATTTAGAGGGATTGACCCCAGAAGAAAGTGCTAAACTAATAGAACTTGAAAGAAGTGTAGCATTGGATGAAGCCAAGCCAAATATTACAAAAAATTTTTTAAGTTTTGTTAAGTACGTTTGGCCTGAGTTTATAGAGGGGTCCCATCATAAAATTATTAATAAAAAATTCAACGATCTTGCCGAAGGCAAGATTAAACGACTAATCATAAACATGCCGCCAAGACATACAAAGTCGGAGTTTGCCTCATACTTACTCCCGGCATGGATGATTGGAAGAAAACCTGGTTTGAAGATAATCCAAGCAACCCACACAGCCGATCTTGCAATTGACTTTGGAAGAAAGACTAAAAACTTAGTTGATGAAAAAAATTACCAAGAACTGTTTAAGACTAGACTTCAAGAAGATAGTCAGGCAGCAGGGAAATGGAAAACAGAACAAGGCGGTGAATATTTCGCTGCCGGTGTTGGGGGAGCAATAACTGGTAGAGGTGCTGATCTATTAATTATTGACGACCCCCATAAAGAACAAGATGTTAGAGCAGATGGTAAAGCTTTTGATAAAGCTATGAACTGGTACACAGCTGGACCACGTCAACGTTTACAGCCAGGTGGTGCAATTGTAATTGTAATGACTAGATGGTCTACAAAAGACGTAACTGGTCAATTATTAAAGGCTCAATCAGAAGAAGGAAGTGATCAATGGGAAGTTGTAGAACTTCCGGCAATATTGCCAAATGGAAAACCTGTTTGGCCAGAATATTGGAAGGTTGAAGAGCTTCTTAAAACAAAAGCCTCGATCCCCGTTTCCAACTGGTTGGCCCAATATATGCAGCAACCGACTGCTGAAGAAGGAGCCATATTAAAACGAGAATGGTGGCGTGATTTTGAAGGCAACAACCCTCCACCGTTAGATTATAAAATTATGTCTCTCGATACCGCATTTACTAAATCAACTACAGCCGATTATAGCGCTGTAACCATGTGGGGTGTTTTTACGACCGAGGACCGGGGACAAAATATAATTTTACTCAACGCTTTTAAAGGTAGGTACGAGTTCCCCGAACTCCGGAGAGTGGCTCTGGAAGAATACCAAGACTGGCGACCGGACATGGTCATCATCGAAGCAAAAGCGAGTGGACTACCTCTGACTCATGAGCTAAGGCAAATGGATATCCCAGTTATTAACTTTACACCCTCAAAAGGAAATGATAAACACACAAGAGTAAACTCCGTTGCCCCGCTTTTTGAAAGCGGTAAAGTATGGGCCCCGATGCA
>VTLG01004710.1_pt1 | contig 15012 bp, 14 predicted proteins | sample 4694571 | NCBI WGS metagenome assembly VTLG01 (sample SAMN12604809, study PRJNA352737) | marine metagenome | biome: ENVO:00000447; feature: ENVO:00000209|ENVO:00000569|ENVO:01000036; material: ENVO:00002151; isolation source: viral sequences binned using virsorter ...
TATGGGTAGACGGAACAGATAATAGTGTTGACCTATATGCGGGCACAAGCCACGGCATTAGGTTTAAGACCGGCGGCGATAATCCCAGAGTAACAATTACAGATGGCGGAAACGTTGGTATAGGGGCCACCACTGTTGATGAATTACTACATCTAGAAAAATCTTCTGGTACTACAATAGTCAAAACAGAAGTCGCATCTAACAGCACAGTCGGTTTTGAAATTAAAAAGACTGGTTCTACTACTCAAAATTGGAGAATAGTAGACGGACAAACTGTTAACGGAAAATTAGAAATTTATGATGTAACTGACTCAAGATCAGTTATGACATTTGATGGTAGTGGAAATGTCGGTATAGGAGAATCATCTCCAGATAAATTACTTCATTTAAAATCTTCTGGTACTACGGGTATAGCTATTGAATCTACTACGAATGCACAAGATTTAGATATAGATTTTTATAACAATAGTGGAAGTGCTGCAGGAAGAATTAGATATTCAGAAGGTACAGGAACTTTAAATTTATCCGGAAACGTTACAGGAACGGGACTAACAGTTAGTTGGAGTAATAACGTTGGTATCGGAGATATAGATCCATTTTCAAAACTTCATGTAGAAGATACAGGTTGGAGCAGTGGCGCACCTTATGGAACGGTTGCTTATATAGAAGGTGGAGCAGTAAACGATCTAAATTGGGGTCACTTGGTTGTATCACAATCAGGAACTACTACAGACACAGGTGGAAGAATATCTCTTGGAGCAAATGGACAAAATCCAATAGCAGGAATAAGGGCTAAATATAAAGGTGCTACGTATGGTGATTTAGCGCTTTTAACAAGACCTAGTGGCGGCACAAATACAGAAAGAGTAACTATAACGTCTGCTGGAAACGTCGGAATTAATAACGATTCGCCAGCCCATCGGCTACATATACAAGGCGATACAAATGATCTTTCAAGAGTACGGGTAACTAATACTAGTACAGGCCAAGCCAGTTTAGATTTAAACAACACTGAAGGATATTTCCGGACCTACACCGATGGTGGCGAGTACAGAATTTACGACCAAACCGATGGCACACACAGAATAATCCTTGATACTTCTGGAAATTTTCTTGTTGCCAAGTCTGCCTCTGATAGTGGGGTCGTCGGTTTTGAGGCTCGTGCAACAGGCGAAACATTCGCAACAGCTGCCGGGACAGCACCTTTATACGCCAAAAGAAACACCGATGACGGTGATGTAGTTATCGTGCAAAGTGCTAGTGGGACCGTAGGTCGCTTGGCGGTAAACGGCGGAGCTTTTGTAGTGAAAGGCTCAAGCGCGTCCGCTCCCGTTCAGCTCCAGACCCATGACGGAAATGAGGATATAGAAGTAGACCCAGACGGCTTTATAAAAATGGAGACGGCTGGATCTGAGAGATTACGTATTGACCAATACGGAACACTGGAACTCAAGGTTCCGGACAGCGCCACCACACTAAAACTAACGCCGAGTGGCACAAATGCAAATGCCACGCTGGATTTCAATACTCCAGGGTCTGGCTCTGGATTAATTAAGGTTCAGGGAACAACAGCCATCACCATTGCTTCCAACCAGAAAGCAACGTTTTCGAGTCTGACAGAATTTCAAGACCAGATGACGATTAACAATGCGGATGGTGGACCCACCGTTTACTCTGAATCCACAGGCATCATCTCCGGTTCTGGTCAAAAGGCAAAAATGATTGAAGGCGTATACGCCTACAACACCGTGAGCGCGGGGAATACTCTGACAATTCCTGTGACAGATCAGAGTTCGGTATGGCATCAATACCTCGCAGAATTTAGGTTTGTTACAGGCGAATATAACGCCAACGCCGCTTCGAAAGCAGGAACACTCAAGATTGGTTTTACTTCATTGAATGGTGGTCCTGTCAATTTCGTTGAATTAGAAAAAACCGGCAATGTGTCCAGTTACAGCGGGACCGACTCCAATTTACTCATCGAGTTCACCAGCGCTTACAACGCTGGCCTGAACGATTACGAAGGCGTGATTTGCTACTACAGAATATTGGGGTATAACCCGCACTATTTACAGATGTGGAATGGAGCCCTTGACTAAGGATAATAAGTAATGGCAGTAACAAAAGTACAAAGTGAGTTCATTGTTAATGATGTAGCCTTAGCTGGTAATCCAACGACTTCAACTCAATCGTCAGGAAACAATACAACACGTATTGCAACTACGGCTTTTGTTACCGCTGCGATAGATAGTCTTATAGATTCTGCTCCAGGGACACTTAACACCCTCGATGAAATTGCAGCGGCTCTTAATGATGACCCGTCGTTTACTACCACGGTTAATAATGCGATCGCTACTAAGCTGCCTTTAGCGGGCGGCACTATGACGGGAAGCCTCACTGGGACAACTGCAACTTTCACAACCGCCGATAATCTGGATACGCTGTCACTACTAAGCACAGATACCGATGATAATTCTGGCCCGAATTTGAATATGTATCGAAATTCAAGTTCTCCAGCAGATAATGACGTTATTGGGCAAGTAAAGTTCACAGGGAGAAATGACAATACGCAGGACGTAGTGTACGCGTCAATTAGCGGAAAAATTGCCGATGCTTCCGATAGTTCTGAAGACGGTAAATTACGATTTTGGACTGTAGCAGGTGGGACCAACACAGAAACACTGACATTATCTTCGGGGAAAGTGGGTATCGGAGAGCCAAATCCTGCATACCCTCTAGCTATCCAAGCGGATGGGGTTGTGCTGCGTCTGGACGGGACGGCCAATACTACGCGCAGTATTTTCTTTAGGAATACGACCACGGCGAATCCAGCTCAACTGTATTCGGATGGATCGCTAAGGATTTACACTGAAGACTCCAGCACAGATATTACGCTGGACGCGGTCGGAAATATTATTTTAGACGCCGATGATGGAGGCCATGTTCGCATCAAAGATGGCGGTACTCAGTACGCATCGATCTATAAAAGCGGTAGCGATGCTATATTGGATTCCACTGGTGATATTACACTGGATGCTGCAGACAGAATTGTTTTAAGTGCCGATGATAATGGAGAAATAAGACTACAAGACGGAGCTTCATTATACGGACAATTCAAAGATGATGATGATCGACTATCTATTCAGGGTCTTATTGAAGACAAGAATATGTTGTTTGTCATCAATGATGGTGGTACTCCAACGACAGCGCTTCAAATTGATGCAGCAAACGGTGGCAACGCCACGTTTGCGGGAACCATTACTACTACTGGAATAACACGGATAAACGCGGTTTCGGGCAATGGCGCAGCTGCACAGCTTGATTTATACGGTCGTAATGGCGGTGGGTACGGAGCAAGTCTTATTGCGCGGAGTCGAATTGAGTCGGTGACCGCCGGTACTGCCTACGATACTGACTTGAAGTTCTACACTACGGACGACAGTAACAACTTAGATCTAACTTTAACTTTAGATCACGATCAAAACGCCACGTTTGCGGGAACCATCGACGCGCAGGGCGCAACTATCGGGAGCGCCGCAACACGCTTAAAAGTCTATTCGGATTCTACCTATTCCGGAATTTATAACGGAAGTTCACTTTCCTCGGATGAGTCCCTCTACATGGGGAATGGATCTATATATCTGTATTCGGATGGGACGGAACGATTTCGTATTGCCGCTGATAATCTAATTTTCAATGGCAAAGCGGGTACATCTCCTATCTTCGAGATGATCAATAATGACAGCGAAGATACCAATACAGGCCGTGAAACTTCCCTCAGATTCTCGGGTCATAGGTCAGGTGGTGAAGACGTTATAAACGCTCAGATTAGCGGTCATCACGACGGAAGTGCGGATAACGACGATGGTCTCATGCTCTTCTACACAAACAACGGAAGTGGTTTGACGGAAGGACTACGCATTGACTCAGACCAAGTAGTTCATACCGCTGGAGATTTCAAACCTGGTGCTGATATACAATTTAGTAGCGGACGAGGTATTAACTTTTCCGCGACTGCTAACAGTTCTGGCACGATGGCATCTGAAACCATGACGGACTATGAGCATGGTACGTGGAATCCGGGTCTTATAGCAGGGACTACGAATCCAACAGGAGGGTCTGTCCTAGCCCCTGACGGTGAATATACTAGAATTGGAAATCGTGTATGGGTTACGTTTTATGTCGGAAGATCGTGGACCAATAGTCCTTCTGGGACTATTTATCTTTCGGGGCTTCCGTATGCGCCCAGTGGGAGTAGAGTGGGTTATCACCCCGTCACTACGTATAATGTAGCTTATGGTGATGATGGCATTCCTTGGGTAGTCACTGATAGCGATGGCGGCACAAATGCCGCACTGTACGCATCCCGAAGTGGGTCAACTTGGATTCCGATGGAGTGGCAGACGCATGGTTCAAGTTCGGCGGGACTCTATGTAGCCGGTGCTTTTAACTATTTAGTATAAATTCAAACTTATGCTCATTGGATGATGGGCACGGACACAAAAGGAGAAAAAATGGCAATCACGAAAGAAGTAGTAGTGGATAGGATTGAGACGCTGCAAGATGGGCAGATACAGGTTCGTACAGCGACAGTAATTAAAGAGGACGATACGGAATTGAGCCGGTCGTTTTCTCGCAAAGTGCTAGCGCCTTCACTCAAGACCGGCGATAGCTGGGGTGATACGGATGTAAGTGGTGAAGATGCCCGTGTACAAGCAATCGCTAACGCTGTGTGGACGTCATCTGTAAAAACGGCCTATCAAGAGGCTGTGGACGCTAGTACACCACCGGGGTAAAAACGAGTGTGATGTGCGGTATACTAAGTAATACATATTTTAAGGAGTAATTTATGGCGGATGAAGCAAAGTCTACGGACGGACAAATAGAAACGATTGAATTTGACGGCATTAAATACGCAGTAGACGATTTAACTCCTCGAGTAATCGATGGTTTTAATATGTTGATTAAGCTGCAGAATGAGATTGCAGAACAATCCTACCAGTTGAAGAAAAGTCAGGCGGCACAAACAGGCTTATCTTCTGAGATTAAAGATAATCTTGCTACCGATAAGATTAAACCTGCCCCTGAAGAAACGGCAGAGATGCAGTAGTGTGGCAAATTAGTGCAGCACTTGGCATAGCTCTAGTCGTTGCGGGTGGTGCATTTAAGATGTACTACGACAAGTCCGAAGCTGAGAAAGAAGCAATGGCTACCCAGTTGCAGCAAGCGATGGATAATCAGCAGCGACTAGAAAATGCTATTGCTACTCAAAACGAGCAAATCGAGAAGGCGCTTACGGAGCAGAAGGCGTCACAAGAGCGTATACAGAGTCTGACTTTGGCAAACAATGAAGCCAACGAAAAGGTAGAGGACTTACGTAACAAGTTTGCACGACACGATTTGGATATGTTGTCACTTAGGAAGCCAGGTCTGGTAGAAAAGCTGGTGAATAGAGGGACTGCCAAAGTGTTTGCTGATCTAGAAAAACTGACTGATCCCAATCAATTTGATGAAGATACTAGTACCGATACTGTTAATTCTAGCTAGTGGATGTTCCCTTTTGGGACCATCGCGGTTCACTCCACCGGAGGTGAAGCCGGTTGAGGTGGTGACGATTGAGAAGCCAGCGCCCATGTACCATCCACCGTTGCCAATGTCTGTGAAATCCGTTCCTGTCGAATGGAAAATTCTGACACCGGACACAATGGAAGAGTATTTGAATGATCTAAAAGCAGGCGAAGCCCCTGTCAATGCTTGGTATTCTTTAACAACCAAAGGGTATGAGAACCTCAGTAACAATGTGGCACAGATTCAAAGATATATTCAGCAGGTTCTTTCCATCGTTGAATATTACAGAGACACCGATAAAGCCAGACAGGAAGACGAAGATGAATAGAGATCTTTTAGTAGAAGAACTAAAGCGTGATGAAGGTTGTATCTTTGAAGTATATGAAGACCATCTTGGCTACGCTACTTGTGGGGTCGGACATTTAGTTAAAGATTCTGATCCAGAACATGGGGTTCCTATAGGTACTAAAGTAGATGCTGATACAGTAGATGCATATCTAGTACAAGATGTGGATATAGCTATTCAGGAATTAGAGCGTACTTTTGATTGGTTTGAGGATTTATCGGACGCAAGACAACGGGTTTGTGTCAATATGTGTTTTAACCTTGGGTTGACCCGTTTACTAGGGTTTAAGAAATTTATTGCAGCTATGGAAGCAGGGCAGTGGGAAACTGCTGGGGTTGAAATGCTAGACAGCAAATGGAGTAGGCAAGTAGGAGATAGGAGTATCCGCTTAAGAGATTTATTATTGGAGGGTTAAGTGGCATATCTTAAACTAATATCTTTCGGTGGTATTGCACCGCAGATTTCCCCTAGGCTTATAGGAGAGAACATAGCTCAAACCGCTGAGGATGTACTACTCGATAGTGGCAGGCTTGTTCCCCTACGTAATAACACGGACTCCTATACTTTAAGCACTACGGGCCAGAACTCGATATTTAAATATGAAACGGGTGGAACCGATTACTGGCTCGAATGGGCAGATGAAGGTGTAGATGTTGTCCTTGGGCCTATAGCCGGTGATAACACAGATCGTGTGTATTGGACTGGAGAAGCGGCTTCTTTTGCTAGAATGGCTAACGCCACACTTGTAACCAGCGGTTCCGGTTCTTACCCCAGAGCTTCGTATCGTTTGGGTATACCTATTCCTGAAGCTACTGCTACGACGAGTGTTTCAGGTACAGATGATGGAACACAAACAAAATACAGTACTTCTTATGTCTACACTTTCGTGTCTGCGTACGGAGAAGAAGGTCCTCCATCTGCAGCATCTACAGTGTTCGATAAAGTAGACGGGCAGACCGTTACTATTTCTAATATGTCTACAAGTGCCGGATCTGGTGCAGGTCGTTCAAATACCAATATCACACACAAACGGTTATACCGATCGAACACTGGTTCAAATACCACAGCGTTTCAATTTGTGAAAGAAATCACGCTAGCTACAGCAAGTACTACTGATGCTTTAAATAATTCTGCTTTAGGAGAAGTTATTCCAAGTACCTATTGGATTGGCCCCCCGAACGAAGTAAGTGGTGACTATCCGGATGGTCCTATGAAAGGGCTGACGGCTATGCCGAATGGTATTTTCGCAGGGTTTACAGGGAAACGACTTTGTTTCTCAGAGCCTTATCTCCCTCACGCTTGGCCCGTGGCTTATAGGACTACGATAGAAGAAACGATTGTCGGTATAGAAATGGCAGGGCAAGGGCTTATTGTAGCTACAGAAGGTACTCCTTATCTTATTGCTGGTACAGATCCACAATCGATGAGTGTTGTACGTATAGAAGCGTCACAGGCATGTTTAAGTAAAACTTCTATGGTGGATATGGGCCCTTATGTACTGTACGCAGGTGCTGATGGTCTGGTTGCGGTAGCAGGTACGGACGTAGATGTTGTAACAGAAGGTATTCTCTCACCAGAGCAATGGCGAGCTGACTATTATCCTGGTTCTTTACGTGGGTTCTTGTGGGAAGGGCGTTATGTAGGGCTTTATACCAGTGGCAGTAATTATGGGGGATTTATATTTGACCCTAGAGGTCAGCAGGAAAATACCTTAACTACTCTAACGCAGACCGGTACGACGGATGTAACCGGAGGCTTTACTGATCCTGACGATAATGAACTCTACGTTATTGTAGAAACTGGTTCTGGGCCTAGAGTCCAAAAGTTTCAGGGTGCAACTTCTAATAAGACATTGACCTGGAAAAGTAGAGAGTATGTTCCACCTAGACCTTGTGGTATGAGCTTCGTTAAAGTGGATGCAGAAGCATATCCTGTAACGGTTAAAGTCTATGGGGATGGGTCCGTTATCTATAACGCTACTATAAGTACATCTGGATCTGCGTATTCAGCTACGGGAAGTTCTCCTACTTCTTTTGATGCTACTTCAATACCTGAACCTGTATTACGACTTGCAGGGGGGACTTATAAAACTTTTGCAGTTGAAGTACAGGGAGCCACTGTAGTAAATGAAGTATGTATTGCCGAGTCTGTAGATGAGCTAAGGGGGATTTAAGTGGCAACCGAAGGCACTAAATTACCTGCTGTTTATAAGATTCCATCTACTGCAGACCCTCAATTAAAGCTGTTTGCGGAGTCTGTTCGAGAAATACTCGAAGTGCGTCTTGGTCGTAGAGGTGATCCTAGAGATAGATTCGTTACTTTACGAGAACTTATAGACAGTGGGTTAGCTAAAGAACTTAAAGATAACCCGTTTGAGCCTAATGCTGCGATCTCATCTGTTGGTTTTACTGCTTCCTTCGAAGATACAGAACGAATAACGAGCACAATACCTCCAAAACCTACTGGATTTACTGTAGCTGCTGCTTATACCTCATTTAACTTAAGTTGGAATCATCCGCAGCTAGCAAATTTTGCTTATACCGAAATATGGAGACATACCAGCAATGATGTTTCTTCTGCTGTTCGTATAGATACGACACCAGCTCACGTATGGTCGGAAGAAGTTGGGTATGCAAAGACTTATTACTATTGGGTACGCCATGTCACTAAAGCCGATGTGATTGGACCTTTTAGTGATGTGGGTTCTGGTAGTACATCTATAGATATAGGTGCAGTTATGACTGCACTTACTGAAGATCTACAAGATCTACCTGGGTACGATACATTACAAACATTGATCAGTGGTTCTGCAGGAACTGCTGCTACTGTTATTAAATCTTCTTCTGCTCCTACTACTCGAGCAAACGGAGATGATTTAACAGCTAATGATATCTGGTACGACACCGACGACGGTCAAGTGCATACACGGAATAGTGCCAATAATGCTTGGGTTGCTGCAAGAGATGCAACTTTAGTTAATGTAGTAGGGACTTCTTCTTATACCGGCTCAAGTCTTACTGCTGCTATGTCTACGGCTCAGAGTGATGTGGTGACTTTGACCAATGCTAATTCGGCTCGTGCTAGTGAGATTAATAGCTTAACTGCTACTGTAGATACCAAAGCCCGTACTTTTGTCCAAGACGGTATTCCTACTGCTACAGCTGTTGGTGATATTTGGATTGATTCAAACGATAACAATAAAATGTATCGTGCGGCTGCTGCAGATGCAGATCAAATAGCGTCGGGTGAATGGGTTCTTGTAAGAGATACACTTAACGATGATTATCCCAGGGTATTTACAGCGTCTTCTGCTCCTACTGCTATAAATACTGGGGATATTTGGTTTGATACTGATGATTCTAATAAACAGTATCGATGGAATGGGTCTAACTGGGTAGCAGTTATAGATGTAGTTACAGACGCTCGTGTAGATACGGAAGCTACTGCTAGAGCAAACGGTGACAGCGCTAACGCACTTTCTATTAGTAATTTAACAGCTACTGTTAGCACTAAAACTCAAACATTTGTACAAACTGGTCCTCCTACATCAGTTGCCGTTGGAGATCTTTGGGTAGACTCTGATGATAATAATAAATTATATCGCGCAGCGGCAATTGGGGCAGATGAAGTTGCTGCTGGTGAGTGGGTATTAGTTCGAGATACAGTCAATGATAACTACCCTCGAATATTTACACAGACTTCTGCACCTACGGCAGTTAATTCAGGGGATATTTGGTTTGATACTGATGATTCTAATAAACAGTACCGATGGGATGGGTCTAGTTGGACGGAAGTTCGAGATGTTCTAACTCAAGCTGCCGTTACTACGGAGGCTGAGGCTAGAGCTGAGGAAGATGCGGCTAATGCAAGTGCTATTGAAAGCTTAGAAGCTATAGTAAACACAAAAGCTAAAACTTTTGTTCAAGATGATGTCCCTACGGCTACTGCAATAGGGGATCTTTGGATAGATTCTAACGATAGCAATAAGTTATACCGTGCAGCTTCTGCTACAGCAGATCAAATTACTTCTGGAGAGTGGGTATTAGTTCGAGACACGGTTAATGACGGCAAAACAACGGTGTTTACTAACGCAAGTCCTCCTACTGCAAATAATACGGGCGATCTTTGGTTTGATTCAGACGATAGCTATAAACAATACAGGTGGGACGGAAGTAATTGGCAAGTAATTAGAGATGTTTTGACACAAGCTAGTGTAACTACCGTACAAAATGCAGTAGCTAATGGGACTAGTGCAGAAGCAGGGTATGGCATATCGGTCAATGCAAATAATGCGATCGCCGGTATGTACTTAATGGCTTCTAGTAATGGAACCATGCAGAACAATACTTCTACTTCAGACATTATATTTGAAGCAGACCAGGTCTCTATACGTAATCCTCACGGTACTGACATAGTTCCTTTTACTGTGCTTACAAGTACAGATGGAGCTGGTAACCCAGCGGGTGTGTATATCAATCAAGCGTATTTAAAAGATGCGTCTATTGCAGCTGCACAAATTGGATCTGTTAATGCTGGTACGATTTCTGCCGGGACTATTAGTGCCGAACGTATCGGTGCAGATACGATAGATGCTTCGAAGTTAGTTCTTGATGACACTACATTAACGTCTCAAGTAATTAATGGTACTCCTACTCTAAAAGTTAATGCTCTTAGTGCAACTTTAATTACTTCGGACACACTTAACTCGGATCGTATCAATGTAGACACGTTGAATGTTAAGAGCTTTGATAATGTTAGTTCTACTATTGTTAGTCATGTAACAGCAGCAACAAAGTTCCCACTAGCTAGAGATGGTCAGGCTTATATACAAAGAACATCTGTATATACAGGTAGCGATGGTTCTTTTGTTCCAGTAACTATTACTCAAGTGAGAGATAATGCAGGTTATGTTGCTGTATTCTCAGGAGTCCTTGGTGATGTTGATGGTGGAAGGGTTCAGTATTCCTTAAATAATTCTACATGGGTTGATGCAAATGGTAATACAGATATTTCTTGGTCTGCTGGAACGTATAGAGGATATACCTACGTTTACACTGGTCAGATAACTACATTATCTGCGTCACAATCTACTGTCTATTGGAGAGTATATTTCTCAGGAACTTATAATCATACTCAGCTTTCACTTAATATAATGATGGATAACACAAGATAGTGAATATATTTACTGTATATAATTTAGATACAGGAGAAATAGAATATTCAACTTCTACTGCTGCAAAAATAAACGAAGTAGGTTTAGTAGGAAGACAGGGGATACTTGAAGGTGATTATCAACCTAATGCGTATAAGATAGTTGACGGTGAAGCAGTTACAAGAACTGATAATGCATTAGAGATATTAAGAAGCAAAAGAGACGAATTACTAAGCGAATCAGATTGGACTCAAGTTGCCGACTCTCCTTTATCTGATTCTAAAAAAGCAGAGTGGGCTACATATAGACAGGCTTTGCGAGATCTACCTGCCACTGATCCTCCTACTTTCCCTACTCCACCTAGCTAATACACTATGGAAGAAGCTGTACGACTTATTAACGAAGTTGGCTTCCCTATAGCTGCTGCCTTAGGATTAGGGTTCTTTATATGGAAATTAATCAATCGGATTATTGACGGGCTAGAGACTAAGGTAGATACATTAGACGAGAAAGTAGAAGCAAGTTTAACCGCTATGGAGGAGAGACTTAGTACTAAACTAGATAGCCAACACGTTATTATTATTAGCCTTATTGATAGGGTTAGAGCTGTAGATAATCAAACTATACGACAAGATGTTCTCCTCAAGACATTACTCGGAGTCCCAGGGCTTATCGATATCGAGAAAGTGGCTAAGGCAGAAAGAGATGACCAAAGGAAAGATTAGTCTTATAGCGTTACTTTTAACTTCTAATGTAATAGCAAGCGAGCTAGTGCATCGCTTCAATAGCCCATCTTTTAACGGCATCAATCAATCCGCGCACTACCTAACCATCGACGAACAGGAACGTACACGGGCCGACGATCTAGCTAATGAAATTCAAGATAAGCTCGATGAGGCAGAACGAGAGGCAGACAACACTGTACTGTCTAAGTTTATTCGAAACTTAGAGTCTCGGATTTACTCAACATTAGCGAAAGACTTGAGTGAGTCTTTATTTAACTATGACGGTATCCCAACCTCTGAGAACCCTATTACTGGGGAAATTAACTTAGAGGGAAATATCCTGAGGTGGGTGAATGATGGGACAACGATTACACTCACCGTTGAAGAGTGGTTTGATGGTGTATTGATATCCACGACAGAGATTGTAATACCTGTAGGTGATTTTGGCGGCTGTTGGGCAGAGTGCAATGCACCGTGAATTACTTCTGTTATGTATCTTGTTTCTAAGTGGATGCACTGCGTTCATAGGAGCTCAACGTTCTATAGAATTTGAACGACAAGGCCCGGAACTAGTCCCTAGTGCAGCACATCAATTATTAAATTTACCTCCGCCGAAGGTGAAAGCAGTTGTCGCAGTGTATGACTTTCAGGATAAAACCGGACAGCGCAAAGCATTAGATAATATTGCATCGTTTAGTACCGCTGTGACTCAGGGTGGTATTGATATTTTAATTGGGGCCTTACGTGACGCGGGCCGTGGGAATTGGTTCGCAGTAGTAGAACGCTCTGGACTAGATGGTTTGACTCGTGAGCGTCAATTAATTAAAAATACAAGAGACATGTACGAAGGCGAAGGAGCTAATAGACTCAAACCTTTGCTATATGCGGGGCTAATTATAGAGGGTAGTATTGTTGCCTACGATACTAACCTCAGAACCGGAGGCGCAGGTGCACGAACATTAGGTATTGGTACACGACACCAATATCGAGAAGATAAAGTAACAGTTGTTTTACGTGCAGTACTCGTGCAAACCGGAGAGGTTTTACTGAACGTAACTGCTACAAAAACCATATTATCGACGGGGGGAGGGACAGACTTCTTTCGATTCTATGAGCTTGGGACTCAATTAGTAGAGGCAGAAAGTGGTAGTACAGAAAATGAAGCTGTAAACCACGCGGTTCGAGCAGCTATAGAAGCCGCTGTATATGGGCTGGTTGTCAAAGGACTTGAACAACAAATTTGGGACTTTGATTACGAAACATTGGAGGACAGCGATGAAGAGAACACTTAGTTTACTTGTCTTACTTGTTCCTTTGCTTTCATTTTCCGGCAATAACGACATATATCTCACACAGACGGGTACGGGGTTAACACTCACCATAGATCAAATTGGTGCAACCAATACGATTGGTACATCACAAACTCGTGCTGAAATAAACGGTGCAAGTATGACGGTGGATCTGGATCAAATCGGTGACAGCAATACGATTGCAGCTAGTATTTTGCAAGCGGCTAATAGCAGTTGGACCTACAAAGTTACCGGTGATTCAAACACGGCCACCTTTGCAGTCGGTGGGACAGGAGATATAGCCGGATCGGATTTTGATTACGACGCAGTAGGCGGTAGTAACGTTTTGGTATTCACGCAAGGTGACGCAGCAACCGCGACGACGGGTAACCAAGATTTTGATATCGATGGAACATCCAATAACGTCAACGTGAAATGTAATGTCGTCGGTTGTGTGAACAACTGGACGATTGCAGGAAACAGCAGTGATGTCGATACCACCCAGGCAGGATCAGCGGACTCCAATATTACTGGTACGTTAACCGGAAATGCTAATGAAGTAACGATCACGCAAGCGGGAGACAAGAAGAACCTAACGGCTACGGTCACCGGAGCCAGTAACGACATCGATGTCACGCAATCTGGAAAAGAGCACACAATAGCCATGACGTATTCTGGCAGCAATATGAATATCGATATTGACCAAACGGATACGGTAAGTAGTAACGTGGCGAATTTATTGCTGCAATCGAGCGGCGGATCAGGTTCTAGTATAAATATTGATCAATGCGCTTCTGGCTGCTGATCTTAGCAAGTTGGGCTAATGCCGTTGATGTAGGTTCTATATCCGAACTACGTGGCAATGGGGAAGTTATTCGGCAGGGTTCCGATGACAAGCTATTGGCAGAGTTAGCTCTTGGTATTGCAGGTTATGACGATGTGCGTACCGGCAATGGGCGTATGGCAATTGAATTCCTGGACTCGTCCGTGTTGAAGTTGACGGAACATTCCAAGGTTGTCATTGATGAATATATCTATGACCCTGATCCTGATAAGAGCAAACTCGCTCTGAATATGGCTAGTGGTACGGCTCGTTTTATTACTGGTGCTTTAGGTAAGATCAATAAGCAAAATATCTCTATTAGAACCCCTAGTGCCACGATAGGTATCAGAGGAACGGATTTCACCACAACCGTAGACGAGCTAGGGCGTTCATTAGTGATCCTACTACCTGATGCTAGTGGAAATGCGTCTGGAGAGATCACAGTAACGACATGGTCTGGCACAGAAATTCTAGATCAACCCTTCCAAGCGACGATGGTTTCTACTTTTGAATCACGCCCTACCAAAGCGGTAGTGCTGGGTAATATTACATTGGACCTTATCGACAATATGTTAATTGTGAATAAGCCACCGGCAATTGTAGAAGCAGAAGCGGAGCAGCAGGGCGAAACAAGTTCCGATTTAGACAGAGACTTCTTTGAGGACGCACCCGATTTAGATAAAGATTTCCTAGAAGAAGAGGAAGAGATTACGCGACTCGACATCGATCTATTGTCGTTTGATTTCCTGGTGGACCTCTTGGCGGTGATGGAAACCAGTTCGAAAAAGAAAACCGAAACGGTTAATGAACTGGACGGCATTGAGATTGCAGGCATTTTGCCGGGGTTCGATCCACAACTTCAGACGTACACGTTTATTGAAGGAGAGCACCTGTTCTTTGTACATCAAGGAACCAATACGTTCGACATCGCCATTGATAAGTACAAGTCAACGTCGTTGCGGATCAACAGTGTAGAAACAATAATGGATGTAGAAGTTAATGGTGTGGGTGACAATACTATTATTATTTATCAGTCTCCCTAGCTTTGCGGGCGATAACGTTATTACGTTAAAGGCCCAAGGGACTGGTGCGACTATTACAACGAAGCA
>VTLG01008230.1_pt1 | contig 15009 bp, 24 predicted proteins | sample 4694571 | NCBI WGS metagenome assembly VTLG01 (sample SAMN12604809, study PRJNA352737) | marine metagenome | biome: ENVO:00000447; feature: ENVO:00000209|ENVO:00000569|ENVO:01000036; material: ENVO:00002151; isolation source: viral sequences binned using virsorter ...
AAGACTCTTGGAGAGACTTCTCTTACTACTAATAGCAACACAGCAATACCAACTTCTAAAGCAGTAGCAGATCACGTAGCTTCTAGTACCACAGCCTTAGGTGGTTTTGTAGCTATAGCAGGTCCAACTAACTTCCCTGCTACACAACCAGCTCAAGGTGTAGTCGTCAGTATTAAAGATGTTGGGTCAGGATTTACAACCAGTTCTAATGAAATAACCATTACCAATGGAGCTGGTACAGGTAATAACGTAAGAATTACTGGGTTCCCTACATCCTTAGCAGCTACAACCTTACAAGATGACACTGGAATACAGGTAACCTCAGATAAGAATAATAGTACTAGCGGTTCTCCTAATGTTCATCGGTATGTCTACCATAAGTGGCTTGCTAAAGAAGATGATATTAAAGCCTTATCAGATGATATAAACGAGTTCAACGAAAGATATAGAACAGACGCAACAGGTAACAACCCAAATACTAATAACCACGCTGGAGACCTCTTCTTCAACCAAGGTTCTAACACAATGTATGTTAGAAACGGAGCCAATAATGCTTGGGGAGAAGTTACATCTACTGGAGACTTTAAGTACCTATTCCTATGTCCTAAGAGTGGTGGATCAGGAGCACCAACCTTTGACGGAGCTGAAAAAGAGTTTGACCTAAGAGAAACAAGTAACTCAGGTACAACAGCCAGTGTTACCAATGCTGCTCAGTTGATGATTTCAGTCAACGGGGTAGTCCAAAAACCAAACGCAGGTACAAACGAATCAGGACTAGATGGTTTTGTACTAGCTGATGCTAATACCATTAAATTCTGTGGAGCACCTGCTGCTAATGATGAGATATTCGTTATTCAAAGTGGTTCAGCCGTAACCCTTAACGCTCCAGCTAATAACACAGTATCTACTGATGTCCTTCAAAATGGGTCGGTTACTAATGTCAAGGTAAATGCAAGCGCAGCTATAGACGTTAGTAAACTCTCAGGAGTTATGCCTCTAGCAGGTGGTACTTTCACTGGTGATGTTGTCTTTGATAATGCTACCCATGCTGGTTTTGATATCACATGGGATATGTCAGATAAAGCTTTAGAATTTACAGATAATACTAAAGCTGTATTTGGAGATGGTGGAGATTTTGAAATTTATCACGATGGTACAGACAATGTTCTTGGTAGTTCAGGATTAAAGAATATAGTATTAAAACCTAAAGATACTGATGTTGGCTTAAAGGTTATAGGTGATGGAGCTTGTGAGCTGTACTTTGATAATTCAAAAGAATTTGAAACAAAATCAGGTGGTGTAAAACTAAACGGACACTCTGAATCAATTCAAAATAATCTAGGTAATGTCAACAGTAACCCTACATTTAACTTTACTGTTGCTAACTATATAACCTTGACACTTACTGGTAACGTTGCAGTACAGAACCCAACAACAGAATCCATTGGGCAGAGTGGCTCGATAATAATTACGCAGGATGCGACTGGTTCGAGAACCGCATCATGGGGAAATCAATTCAAATGGGCTGGAGGTACTGCACCGACTTTGAGTACAGCCGCGAATGCAGTTGATCGTATTGACTACGTAGTAGTGGCTGCCGATACAATACATTGTGTAGCTAGTTTAGCGATAGCCTAATGTTTGATGATTTAACCAGACTCGGTGCTAGCGGTATTAGCGGATCTTATGAGATAGAAAAATCTTTAAGGTGTAATGAGGCTGATACTGCTCATCTAACTCGTGCCTTTGATGAAGCAGGTAATAGGAAAACTTTTACTTTATCTGGTTGGTATAAATTCACTAAACCAGATAGTCAACATTTTATTTGGATGGTAGGAGCTGATGGGAATAATCAATTTGCACTTATAAGAGAAGGCGTAACACAACTAAATTTTGAATGTATGCATAGCAGTAGTCAAGTAGCAAGATTTTATACAGCAGCAAGATTACGTGATCCAGCAGCTTGGGTTCATCTTCTTTTATCAATAGATACTACTCAAGGTACTGATACTAATAGGATGAAATTTTATATTAATGGAGTACAAGCAACACTGGGTGGGCAAGGAGTCAGTACTCAATACCCAACACAAAACCTTGATTTTCTTTGGGGAGAAAACTCTGTAACTCATTATATGGCAAAGCGTTCATACGCTGTGAATGCGAATGATCCTTCAGATTATTATATGGCTGATAGCTATTATATTGATGGTCTTGCTTTAGATCCTGATTCTTTTGGTGAAACAAATACAGATACAGGGCAATGGATTCCTAAAAAATATAGTGGTAGTTATGGTAATGCTGGTTACTTTCTTGATTTCTCAGATAATTCAGGAACTACAGCAACAACATTAGGCAAAGATTCTTCTGGCAACGGTAATAATTGGACTCCTAATAATTATTCAGTATCGGCTGGAGATGGAAACGACTCCAGAACAGATACACCTACTAATAATAAGGTTACTCTTAATCCTATTTGGCATAAAAGTATTGCAACTTTGACCGAAGGAAATCTACATATGGGTGGATCGGCTGGATTTAATGAAATAGCAACTATAGGGTTACCAGGAACTTGTAGCTTTTATTATGAAGTAGTTTGGTCTACGACTGCTGGGTGGAATACGGCTGGTATAGTTGAAGGTTTAGTTTCAACTGGTGGTGATGTATCTAGTTTTACTCATCTTCTTTATGATTCTAAAATCACAGCTTGGCATAGTACAGGCGCTTCAGTACAACAAGGGTCGTATGATGCTAGTAATGGAATCAGTTGGGCAGCTAATGACGTTATAGGTATTAAATATGTTAATGGTACGTTAACAATATATAAAAATGGAACAGCACATGGAACTACATTAAGCGTATCTTCAAATACATCTACTATTTATCCACAGATACAAGGAGATGGTGGATCTGCCGCTGCTTATATAAGGTTTAGTAGTAGTGAATGGAGTCAAACACCTACTGGTGTAGATGCTGATTGGGAAGTATCTATTAATAGATATGCTGAACCAACAATCCTAAAAGGTACTGATCATTTTAATACTGTTCTTTATACAGGAACAGGCTCATCTCGAACAGTACCTGTTGGTTTCGCTCCAAATTTAACTTGGATAAAGAAACGTAATTCATCTGAAAACCATGAGATACAAGATACTGTAAGAGGAGCTACGAAAAGACTGGCATCAAATACTACTGATACGGAGGCTACAGTTGCAGGTAGTATCTCAGCCTTTACTTCAGATGGTTTTACAGTTGTAGATGCTGGTACAACTAATGAAAATACACATACTTATGCGGCTTGGAACTGGAAAGGGGGTGGTTCAGCCTCTAGTAATGGTAATGGTTCTATAACATCTTCTGTAAATGCTAATGCGTCTGCTGGTTTTTCAATAGTTAGCTATACAGGAGATGATGCTGCTAGTGCAACTGTTGGGCATGGGTTAGGTGTAGCTCCTGATGTAGTAATCGTTAAATCAAGATCAGATACTACGGGATGGATGACTTACCACAGAAGCAAAGGTCCAGGTGGCTATGTAGTATTAAATACGAATAGTAGTTGGATTGGAGGCTCTGGTTATGATGTTCCTTTTGCAAATACAAACCCTACAAGTAGTGTCTTTTCAGTAGGAGATGGGGGAGGTAATTGGGGAACAAATGAAACAGGAGAAACGTATATTGCTTATTGTTTTAGCGGAATAGAAGGCTATTCAAGATTTGGAAGTTATAAAGCCGCAGGAGGTAGTGGTTCAACTCCTAATAATAACGGAGTGTTTATCTACACTGGGTTTAAACCTGCATTTGTTTTAATTAAAAAAGCAAGTGATGCTGCTGATTGGACTTTAAAAGATAGTGTTAGATCGACTTATAACTCTCGTCTTGAAATGTTATTTCCTAATTCAAGTGGTGCTGAATTAAATAGTGAAGCAATAGATTTCTTATCAAATGGGTTTAAGTGTAGATCAGCATCAGGTTATTTTGACTATCCTAGTGGTGCTGACTACATTTATTTGGCTTTTGCCGAATCCCCCTTCAAATACTCTAATGCAGGGTAAACTGTAATTATGGCATTCAAACTTAACGGAAAAACAATTCCTATTGATGTACCTTTTACATCTAATGGGATTAATTACCCAGCTAACTGGTTGAGATTAACAAGCCTTTCTGAAAAAGAAGCTATAGGAATAACTGAGGTTTCAGATGAACCTAGATATGATCAAAGATTTTACTGGGGTGTTGGTAGAGGTAAAGATTTAGCAAGATTAAAGGCTGACTGGGTTCTTATACAAAAAGAAACAGCAGCAAGTTACTTAAGTAAATACGACTGGTATATAACGAGAAAAGTTGAGAAAGGTAATGCGGTACCTACAACAGTTTCAAATTTCAGGGACCAAGTGAGAAGTGTTTGTAAAATTAGAGAAGATGAAATCAACGCAGCTAATGATGTAGATGCACTGGTTAAAATAGTAGACAGTACAATTACTTCATGGCCTATAGACCCTAACGAATAATGGCAAACACACTGAACAAAGTTAACTCAGGTGGAATCGAAGATGGTTCTATTATTAACGCTGATGTCAAATCTGATGCAGCCATAGCATTTAGTAAACTTCAAGATGTATCAGCAACAGATCGAATACTAGGTAGAGATTCATCAGGTGCAGGGGATATAGAAGAGATTACACCTGCCAATGTCCGCACCATGCTTAACGTAGAGGATGGTGCTGATGTAACTGATGCAACTAATGTAGCTGCAGCGGGTGGCATATTAAAGACTACAGTTGATGCTAAAGGTGATATCCTTGCAGCAACGGCTGATAACACAGTTGCAAGACTAGCGGTTGGAACTAACGATAAAGTATTAACAGCAGACAGTAGTGAAGCTACTGGACTTAAATGGGCAACTGTATCTAGTTCAGATACTTTATCTAACCGTAATCTGATCATAAATGGAGATTGTCAGATTAATCAGAGGCATGGAGTAGGTGGAAACGTAACAGGGTTAACGAATGGAGCTGCTGACTATGGTGCAGATAGATGGCAGATAAAAATTACTAACCCATCTGGAGGTACTTGGGCTTTTAATCATACTGATACTTCTTATGAGGCAGGTGGTTTTAGAAGGAGCGTTCAACTTGCTTTAACAGGAACAGCACAGGCAACTTCTGCTGCTGAAACAATGATCTATATAAGACATACAGTAGAAGCTAAAAATGCTGTTCGACTAGCTTGGGGATCGTCAGGTAAAAAAACCATGACCTTAAGTTTTTGGATGAATTGTAATGTTGCAGGTGATGGTCAAGTTAACATCCAACACGGAGAGGTAAATAAACGAGTAAGTGGTACTTATACATATTCTTCAGCAGGGTCTTGGGAAAAGAAAACTATTACTTTCCCTGCAAGTGATGATGAAATAAATAACGACACTGGTGTTGGTTTTAGGGTTGAATGGGTGGTTTGTGCAGGAGCAGATGCAAAGACTGGTTCAGTTCAAACTTCATGGGCTACACCCGCAGAAGGCGATAGAGGTGCTGGTCAAACAATAAATATTGCCACTACTGTTGGACATAAGTTTGCTATTACGGGCGTTCAATTAGAAGAAGGCTCAACAGCGACAGAGTTCGAGAGGCTTGACTACGGCACTAATTTGCTACAATGTTTGAGATATTATTATAAAATTAATGCTGACGATCAAGGTGATCTAGGTGTAGCTTCTGGTTGGTGTAGAGATACTGAAAAGTGTCACGGAAATATAAATTTCCCAATACCAATGAGGATTAATCCTAGCTCAATGGAAACAACTGGAACAGCTGGTGATTATGCCGTTGCTCATAAAACTTCAGGGCCAATAGGTCAAGCCGTTCCAACTTTTGATTCTGCAACTCAATATAGTGCTTCACTTGTGCTTCAAGTTACAGGAAACCCATTTACCGCTGGTGAATGTGGCAGAATACAAAAACAAACTAACTCTGCTTTTTTAGCGTGGAACGCTGAGTACTAAACTATGAAGTATAAAAAACTACCTCTTTTGCCTCCCTCAAACAACCAAATATATGCGCGTGTTGAGGATGACGGAAAAGTTTACATAACTTGTAATGGTAAAAACCCTGATTTCCTAGAATGGGTAGCAGCAGGGAATACTCCAGAAGAAGCAGATTAAATAGATGGGAGACCCGCCTCTCCTGCCACGTTATTCTCTACCTCCAGCGCTGGAAATTCCAAGGGTAACTCTGGAGATTCCAACGGCAGAGATTCCATCATACCGTCCTTTAACTGTTCCACCTTCCGATCTAAGAGCACCCGAAGGAGTAAAGGCTTCAGGTGAGGCAGAGAAAAATACAGAGAAAGAAGAACCAAAGCAGCAACCAGAAGTTTCATTACCTAAAGAAATTACTTCATTCACTATACCTTTTACAGACTACGAACTACCAGTACCTAAACAAGAAATCCTAGTAGCTGCTGGTACTACAGCTTCAGTATCTGTTGTAGCTACCTTGACAGCGACTGCAGTATTTAAAAGAAGTGTCCAAGCCTTAAAACCTGTAATTACTCAGGTTTTGAAGAAGATTCAGAAGAAACGGGGGAAGGTTGTTCTTTCTTGGTCAAGGCAGAGATCGGCACAACGTCGGAGCAGATATGTTCAAGGCGGCTCCCAGGACGCAGGGTAAAGCCTTTAGATTGGAGGGTTGCACACTCCTTGATACGAACTAACTCATAATCCAGTCTTAACTTCTCCATTTGTCTTCTACCAATTGACTTACAAAGTTCAGTAATAGAACCGTCAAGTGGGACCATAAAGTTTAACTGCATACCCCAATTCTCATTCATTGTGTAACCACTAGGAGACATATGTCCATCTTCATGTTCCCAAGGTTTGACGTGATTACCCATATAAAATGGAGTGAAAGTCATGGTAGAACCATTGCAAACAATGGAAGGTCCCAACTGCTGTCTCGACGGCGCACCATTGTTCTGGAATTGCACCGCTTGATTGGTTACATTTCCAGTCGCAGCCGCCTGCGGATTCGAGGTGTTACTTACCTTAGGATCTTCTGCTAGTACAGGTGTACTTATTGAGAGAAGACAGACAGCGACGTAGTAGTGGAGGTTTGTTCTATGGTTCTGTCTATATCGATTGTTTCTACTACCCCTGCTGCTCTGGTTGTTATCTCCAGTGTGAAGGGATCTCCAGCGGTGTGGAGATTGAATACTGAATCTGTATCTACTATTCCTCCAGAGCTTGTTGAAGTATGAGTTATATTTTCTCCAGTCCATTTAGAATAGACACCTCCAAATACCTCTGTCTCTATCGTTTCCTCGATATCGACTTGAGTTACTGTAGTCGATTGCATCGATCCTTGAGTAAACTGAGGCGTAATTGGGTTTGCCCTTGCAGCAACTGGGCTTAGCAGGAGCAAAAGTAATAAGCATTTTCTCATACTTTTGTTACCTTGTTGTTATCCACTCCTTCAATCTTAATAGGAGTTTCTATAATTATATGCTGGGTAGCACTACTTGGTTTATCTTTATGATCCTTCTTCTTAGCTGTATCAATCCCAAAGGTAGCTAGAGCTGAAGTGAAGACGAAAGTTATAAACGTTATATCATTATTCTTCTCCTCAGTCATTCCTGGCAGAGGTAAGTAATTAAGGCTTATTATAAATCCAGACCAGACTACTACGCCAAGCCGTACAAATGTACCAAGGACTTGAAGCTGTTCCTCCTTATCTGCAGCTACTTCTTTAATTTTCCCTATTACACTTTTCTCCTCAGCCATGCCTTTTAAATCTGATAAACAGAAAAAATACCTATACGCTAATAAGCCTAGCGTAGCTCAGAAGTTTAAAAAAGACTCTAAGCCAAAAAAGAGTACAATTAAGGGATACAAAACAAAGTAATTATGAGAGGCGCAGAAAGACAGGGAGGAGACTCCCGAATAAAGGACACTACAGTGGCTGGAGGTAGTTACCTCATAGATCCAGCAGGACATAAGGCAGCTCAAAAAACTGAAAAGATTCATAAAAAAGCCTCTGGTGGTGCTGGTTCTGAAAAAGAGTGGTTAAAGAAAACAGGACCACAATTACCTCAAGTATGAGATTCTCACTCCGTGACGTAGCTACCTATTACTCTGGTCAGCTACATCAGAAGGAAGCCCTCGACATGATTCAGATGTACATTCCTGAGTCAATCGAGGAGCGTTTCGCTGATATGTGGAGGAGTGGTCCAAAGAATGAAACTCCGAATCACGTTTCTTGGCACGAGCGACTAAGGCAGCTTCTATCGCCTGAAGTTCAGCTTCGTGAGGAGATGGATGTTGAGCGTGTGTATCTTCTATTTGCGGAACTCCTAATTCAACAAAGTCGTTCTGCTGATCCTGAATATGCCGATAGGCTCTTAAGCCTTATAGAAATTAAGAAAGAAAAAAGAAAGCGAGATTATAACTGGATGGATTAGTATTACTAAGAATTAATTTATTCCTATGGTTCTTCTAGTTAAACCTATTCTTTTCGCCTTCTTAAAATCTGACTCAGTTAAGCAGTTGATTGTAGACCTGCTTGCAAAGCTCGTCGAGTCTACTGATAACACTATAGACGATGCTGCCGTAGAGTTGATTAAAAAGAACTTATTCCCAAAGAAATAACATGGCTAGAAGAAAATCCGTAGGAATGGCAACTGAGGATGAGCTACAAGCTCTCCATCGGTTGGTAGCTACTAAGTTGGTAGATCAGCTTAACTCTGAAAACGTTAAAGCCTCTGACCTAGCTAACGCTATTAAATTCCTTAAAGATCAAGGTATTACTCTCGATAAGAACGGTGATGTATCTGCTATTGGCGAGATGATCAACGCTCTACCTGAGATTGATATGTCCAAAGTTAAATCTTACATAAGTGCCTAGCACTAACCAACAACAGATTATTAAGGAAGCTATAGACAGTTTCCCTGTTTTTGCTACCCATCTTTGGCATTTTCTAAGGCTTCCAAGTCCTACTCCTGTTCAGTACCAACTTGCAGACTATTTGCAGAACGGTCCTAACAGGAGAATTATCATGGCTTATCGAGGTTGTGGTAAAAGCTTCCTCACAGCAGGTTACGTACTCTGGAGACTGCGGAAGAACCCTGATACGAAAGTATTGGTTATTTCTGCAGCTCAAGACCGTGCAGACGCTTTTAGCGTGTTCTGCCACGATCTCCTTAGAAACTGGTTCATGGTGAAGGACCTCTTCCCTAGCGACACTCAGAGGTTCTCTAAAGTCGCTTTTGATGTATTCGGCTCTAAGCCCGATCAGAGCCCCTCTGTGCGCTCTAGTGGTATCTTTGGACAGATTACAGGTTCAAGGGCAGACCTGATCGTTGCAGACGACGTAGAGACCCCTCAGAGCTGCGAGACGCAACTTATACGTGACAAACTTCGAGAAAGTATTAAAGAGTTCGATTCTGTTATAAAACCTGGAGGAGAAATTGTATTTCTAGGAACTCCCCACACTCAGGACAGTATCTACGCCAAACTGGAACTAGCTGGCTACTCACCTCGAATATGGCCTGCCCTATATCCTACTGCTGTTAAAAGAAAGAATTACTACGGAAACCGCTTAGCTCCTAAAATCCAGTCTGAGCTTGATGACGATAAAACTTTAGCTGGTCACCCTACAGACCCTGGAAGGTTCGATTGGGAGGAACTAGAAGCTCGAAAGGAATCCATTGGTAGGTCCACGTTTAACCTCCAGTTCCTACTCGATATTAGCCTCTCCGACGAAGAAAGATTCCCTCTTAAACTACAAGATTTATGTGTCTTTAGACTTCATAGAGAACAAGGCCCTGACAGGGTTATTTGGAGTGCTAATGGTGATAAAGCTCTTGATCTACCTTCAGTGGGTCTTCACGGTGATCTCTTTTACAAACCTGGACAGATCGGGTCTGAATTTATGGAGTACACGGGGGTTGTTCTTGCGATTGATCCTAGTGGGAAGGGCAGTGACGAGCTTGGCTATTCCGTAGTCGCTTACCTTAACGGTAACCTCTTCCTCCTTGCCTCTGGTGGCCTTAGAGGTGGTTACAGTGAGACCAACCTTAAAAAGCTCACACTCATTGCGAAGGAATACAAGGTCAAGGAAATAATTGTAGAAAGTAACCTCGGCCTCGGTATGTTTAGTGAGCTTCTTAAGCGTTACCTTGGAACCATCTATCCATGCAGTATCGAAGAGGTCAGACATACAAAACAAAAAGAAGCCAGAATTATTGATACTCTTGAGCCAGTCATGAACCAACACAGGCTCATGGTAGATACCGACATAATCGCTAAGGATATTGCTTCCACTGAGATGTACCCAAGCGAAACCAGATCTCAGTACCAACTCTTCTGGCAAATGACCCGCATTTCCAAAGAGAAGAACTCGATAAGGCACGACGATAGGTTAGACGCTCTTGCGATGGCTGTTCAGTACTTTACTGAAAACATGGCTCTAACAGAGAAGAACGCAATAAAACGTAGAGAGATGGAACAGTGGGAACTAGAAAGAAAATTCATCCAGGGTGAAGGTGGTCTTAACGTAGGAGTACTTGGTTACGCTAAAACCCTTGAAGACCTTCAAAAAGCTGCTAGCGCTTCCTCAGGTACTGCAAACTGGCTTGATAATTAAGCTAGAATACATTTATGGCTAGAAATTACCGAAAAGAATACGACAACTACCAGGGTAAGCCTGAACAAAGAGCTAATAGGAGTAGTAGAAATAAGGCCCGTAGGAAGCTCTCTAAGGCTGGTTACTCCTTAAAGGGTAAAGATGTGGATCATAAGGATGGAAACCCCCGTAATAACAGTTCTAGTAACCTTAGAGTGAGTTCTAAGGGTTATAACAGGTCTAAGAAGTAGCAAAATATTTTAATTTCAGATTTTTGAGCACCACTTAATAACGTTAAAGCTGTGGAAAACCCCCTCTGGGTGGCCTAAGGCCCTTTATATATAATTAAAGGCCACGTTCTCAATAAGCTATCAAGGGTTCTTAAGGGGCTATCTGAATTGTGGGTATTTATACTTATTTTTTTATTTATCCACGACTAAGGCCACAACTAACTAGGCTTAAGCTCTTTATGACTGTTTGTTAAGCTTTGATGGCTAGCTACTGGCTAAGTCTCCAATACTTGGCAGTGTGTTGGATGTGGTTAGCAGATCTCGCAAGCATTAAGTTGCTAAAAGCCAATTCAGCTAATCACTACTAATACACTGCATCCCTTCCAATGATTACCAAAGCACAACTAAGAGAAGAGAATGAGCTGCTTAGGCAGCAATGCCTAAAGCTAGAGCAAGACAGAACAATTACAGAGCAGAAGCTCTTAACTGCTCATCAGTATCTAAGAGACATCAAGACTAGATGGTCTATCCACCAAAAAGAATTCAATCAAGCAGTGATCGACGTTAAAGCAGCTGGATCAACAGCAAGAGAAGTAGTAATACCTACATTCTCTAAGATCTATAGCCAGTTGACACTAGCTAAGGGGTTTACAAAATGATTAAAGCAATTTGGCTATACCTTGAGCGCTGGTTTCCTCAGCTAATCATTAGCAGAGCTAACAAGTTCTCTTACTGTTTAGAGGAAGACACTGGCTACTCAATCAAAACGGTAGACAGTGAGGACGGTTTACAGTTCTTTCTTATTGGTCCTTGTGATGATCCTATTTATGTCATTGAACATGATGATTATTGGTCTAACCTAGACGATTGCATCTTCGACCTATCCTCGTTATGACTTATGTTCTATTAGATAGGGAGAAGTGTTCAAGCTTACTCCACTACATAGAAGATGAAAGGTACGAATGTTTTGATAAAGAGGTTGAGCCATGTGAAGACTTACAAGACGCTTACAAAGCTATTACAAAAGTCTTTTATAGTGAGCCTCCAACTGATTTACATTCTTATCTAAACTCTGATGAGTTAATGCAGATTACCTCAATAATGCTAGAAGCTTGTGCCCGTCAGGGTCTCAACTTTGAAGTATTTGAACCTATCCTTTTAATAAAAACAAATGACTAAATACAACTCGAGCCCAGAAGATCAACACTTCAGGTCAATCGAAGACCAATACTATCAAGAGCTAGACGAGGCCTACGCTTACGAAGTAGCGCTTGAGCAGTACGCTAGGGGCGAATTAGAGTGTAAACCTGAGCAACCTTTCCTAGTAATGTTATGAATCTTTCAAGAAGTCAGATTGATTTAATTCTCTATTCTTTAGAGCAACAACAAACAGACTTTAATGATGATGAATTAAAAGACCTAGAAATCATTGTTCAGAAATTATTAAAGCAACACTCAAAACTACTATGAACACATCAAAAGACTTTCTAGCTGGCCTTGAGATCATTAAGCAAACAGGTAAAGATGCTAACTGGAGTGATCTTATGATTGCTCAGCAAATTACTTCATTTGCTAATGACTGGCAGGCACGGCGACACTCTGACACTCTCAAACGTACCAACAACAACAATTAAATGCCCTCTACCTTCCATTTAACAAAGAGCTCAGCTAATAAAAAGCTGGGCTCTTCTGTTGCGGCTAGTACCTCATCTAAGGACACTTGCCCTGCTTTATGTCCCTTCAAGCTTGATGGCTCTTGCTATGCCTCTAAAGGTCCTCAGTCCTGGCATTGGGCCAAAGTCTCAAGTGGTGAGCGTGGTTCTAATTGGTGGGACTTCTGCCAATCAGTACTAAAGCTTAAGACTAAGCAGCTATTTAGGCTCAATGTTTCGGGAGATATCCCAACAACTGAAGCGGGAATAATAGACAAAGAAAAACTCTCTGTCTTAGTCAAAGCTTGTGAGCTTCAAGAGCTGAAAGCTTGGACCTATACTCATACCTATTTGAATGATGATGAAAATTTAAACATCATCAAAGAAAATGAATCTAAGCATCTAACTATTAATCTATCTTGTGAGGATAGATACAAGGCCGCTGAATACCAGCAACAAGGCTTTAATGTCTCAATAGTAGATGATGAGTTATTCGACCTCTTACAGAGTGGCTATGAGGTCAAAGAAGGGCCAACAAAGTTTGTTGCTTGCCCTGAACAGCTACCTAATAGCAAAGCTACCTGTAGCACTTGCAAGCTATGCACTAGAAGCAGCAACAAGAGACCTATAGTAGTGTTTAAGAAGCATTGAAGGACCGCCGCCGCTCTTGGTGGTTCCTCTTAGTAATGTTCGCACCTGTTATCCTCTCAGTATTAGCCCAATTAATAGCCAGCTCTTGAGCTGGCTATTTTTTTTTTATTAGTCGTGAGGATTATATAAACGAATAATTAAATAGATACCAATCAGCATAATAAGCAGTAGTGCAATTGTACTAATCATTGTTGAGAATGAGAATCAATAGTATAAATACCTATGACAATATACTAATTGGCATTAGTACATAATTACTATCACGCTTTCACCAGCGAGCGATCTCACCTGAGCTAGGCCACGGGGGATGTGGATATTGCCACGGGGGTTGAGCGTTATCATAGGTAGTATATCCTAAAGTGTTATTAGGATTATGAGTCCAGTATGGCAGTAGCAACAGCAAAAGATAAGTTCTATGCACCACTTAAAGAAGTGGCACGGCAGTATTTACCTATGCTCATGGCACGGTTGAAGATCCTCGAAGATCGTTCAATCAACGCGATGGACTTCTTGGATGCAGAAGCCGATACATCTCACGAGTACTATTGGGAGTTTGATGAGTCGGAGAGGATATCATCAGTGGCAGAAGCACAAACAGACCTGCACAAAGCAGTATTAGAGGCAGGAACGGCTCAAGCTTTGGTTGGTGCATTTATAGATCTATTACAAGAAGATTATGGAAAGATTAAGGATAGCAGATGTTTCTTCATAGGACCTGATGGTAAATATATATCACTGTATGAGGGACAAAAACCTGACCCCTAAAACCACAAAAGCTCCTGATTAAAGGAGCTTAAGCAGTATGTAAGGTGGGATTACAGGTTTACTTGTAGTAAACAACACCACGATAGACGAGTTTAGTCATTGGAGCCTCTTAACTACCTAACGCCCGTTCCATCGTTAGGTTGCCTGCGTCCTATAGAAGGATGAACGTACGCAGAGGCTATCAGATCTGGTAGTCGTTGCTACACACAGTATACCACTTTATCAAGTGTCTTAAAAGACACCTGGAATGATCTGTCCTGTGGTTGCGTAAGCACCAAGTGCTGCGATAAAGCCAATCATGGCCCATCTACCATTCTGTAATTCTGCTGAATCATTCATTGTTTCTTGAATACTAGGTTCAATAGGAATAACTTCAGTATCATTCATTAGAATTTATACTTAGCTCCTATTTTAGTAGCATAAGAATTGTCAGTAGATTCAGCGGTTTGAAACGCTAACTCTCCATAGATATCTAACTTACTAGAAGCAGCGACTGAACCGCCAAGCTTACCTGATAAGTCAGTGTTAGTATCAGAAGCTCCGTCAGTAGCTGAGATGGTTGGTCCTCCCTGGATGTAATAAGTTGCAGTGTCATTGCCTCCTTCATAGCCAATATGTAGATCTGTATTTGTAGATGTGTAGTCTGACCCAGTAAAACTAGAGTTAGCTTCAGTGTTTATGTAAAAGTCACCAGCAAGGGCAGGAGCTGTACCTACACCTAGCAGGGCAGCTAGAGCGATTGCAAACTTCATAAAATAATGTTAGTAGAACAATAAGCATATTATAACCTTAAGAGCTTAAGCTAGTGTAGCTGTTATCTAGATACTACTACTAGAAACTGCAGCTTTAAACCTCTTAAAGGCCTTACTAACTAGACACTTTAGAAAGTGGCACATAAGTAATAGCTAGATGTGCGTCATCCTATTTAAGGTTTGGAAGTCCTTTCAACTATCACGATTTCACATGGCATCAACAAAGATTAAGATTCAAGGAACTCTTACTGGATGGATTCCGTCACTCATTGAACCACCTACTTGGAAGGGTGACCCATCTGACTTCAGACTCAAGGTAAGAGTAATAGGTAATGACGCTGCAGCTTT
>VTLG01009959.1_pt1 | contig 15009 bp, 20 predicted proteins | sample 4694571 | NCBI WGS metagenome assembly VTLG01 (sample SAMN12604809, study PRJNA352737) | marine metagenome | biome: ENVO:00000447; feature: ENVO:00000209|ENVO:00000569|ENVO:01000036; material: ENVO:00002151; isolation source: viral sequences binned using virsorter ...
ATCGTGTGCTATTGTTGGAGTGATTTTATTTTCCATATCTTTATCTTTACAGAATTGTATGAATCCTTGAATATCTTTAATGCCATATTGTTCAACGTATTTGTGACAAATCATTGACTTTTCAAGCATATCTTCAAATTCCCAGTGAGGTAAATATTCACTTACTATATCTCGTAATATTATCATATTGTCAATGTCCTTGTTTCCGCTTTTTTTATCTTTTTTCATTTTCTTATTTTCCTTGTATTATTTATTGAAACAACATAACAAATATAAATATATATACTGATAATAACAATAATAATTATATAAAATATTATGGAACTTACTTAAATTATAAGCATTAAAGAAGTATGAACATTAAATAATAAGGAGTAAAAATGAGTACAACTTTTGCAATAGTATCACAAAATGAAGAAGGGGAATTTGAGCGTATAGATATTGCGCATCGTAGCGGAGTTGGTAACGGATTAGTGAAAATTAAATGGTTTGATATATCAATAAAAGAATTGAAAATTATTCAATCTATGCTAAAAGATAATAATCTTAAATTATCAGACTTACAAGTTACCGCAATGGATAACACGGCGCAAGGCGTTAAAACTATTGGCGATTTATTTATATTAGATGATTTTGGAACGTTAGGAAAAAAAAATGATATTGAAGAAATAGATAAATTTGAATCAGAACTTAAAGCAGAAGAATATGATGATTTTTATTTAAATCTTAAAAATAAAATTGAAGCACTTGAGCAAAGAATTAAAGCGGTGGAAACGCTCTTTAATAACATAAATGAAATAAATTACATAAACAATAAAACAAAAGGAGTTAAAAATGAGAAGAAGTAAATTTGATTTTAATAATTTCACACTTGAAACCGCAGAGAGAGAAATTTATGCGTTACAAGGTACTAATTTTGGCCATAATATGATAGGGTTAATACTTGGTAAGGTTGCAGAAAAATATGGCGAAGACGTAGCCGACCAATTGCAGATTGACACAGATGCGTTTGGAGGTTGTTAATATGAATAAAAATAAAAAACACAATAAAGTTGGAATTATTGGCGATATTGTGGCCGATGGTATATTGACACCTCAAAGAATAGAAGAGTTGTTTTTTAAGGCTCTTAGCGATGTATTAAATGAAGATAAAAAAGGAGATAAAAATGGTTAATATGCAGGAAGATTGTCAATTCTTAAAAGACTTGGAAACGCCCAATAATTTTGGCGGAACTAATAAAGCGCTATATAATCTGGCGGTGTGTACTGGTCAAGTTAGGTTATTTAGTCAAGGTATAAAACCAACGAGATACTGGCGCTTAAAAGACGTTAAAAACTATTTTGGACTTGTTGGCGGAACTGATAAGATTTTAAGCCAATTAGAGCAATTACAAGCAATTATAAATGATATTAACTTAACTAATGAAAGGAGTTAGAAATGCTTAGTAGAAAATATTATAAGATGATAGCGAAAGTAATCAAAGATAATACATTCAATAACAATAGGAAACTAAATAAAGATACATTAATAAATGATTTATGCGCAGAGTTTAAAGCGGATAATGGTTTATTTAATCGTGATAGGTTTGTAGATGCTTGTGAGTAGATAGCAGATAAAGTTGCCGATTGTTTACAATAGCGCCTCGATTTATTCGGGGCGTTTTTGTTTGTTATACTTTTTCTCGTATCTATATAAAAAAACAACTAATATTATAATTGAACTCGAATTTCAACCTAAATCAAACCCCAACGAGGAACTTTGGGGGGTGGCACCCGCATAAAGAAATACCCGCACACATTCTAAGGCTATTTTTCAAAGTTTGTAACAAAATCTTTTCTTTATTATTAATTTCTTTTATAAGATGGATATTATCTATAGATACTATCTCTAGTATATATCTCTATTATATAGATAAATATAATCAAATAAATGGAAAATGCAAGCATTTTTATTTTAGAAAAATATTTTTTATATTACTTCATGGATGTTAAAGTAATAAAAGGCGAAGAAAATTATTTATATGATGATGAGGTTGAATTTAAGGCTTTCAATCCTGGCGTAGAGATTGTTGGCAACTGGCGCATGGGAACAGCTGGCGATTGGGTATATACTGATGACTTTCATGTATTGCAAATACTTAAACGTAGTGGTTTAAAGCATCCAGGCTATAAATCTCCAAGAAATGTTGTTTTGACTGTTTGTGGTTCTTATATTGTTGAACAGAAGTCACATCAAATCTTAGGAGATAGAGGCGTTGCACAAAATATTTTTTCATTTTCAGGGAACTATGAGGCCATATATGAACGAGCAAAGGAAAGAAAGTTAAATAACCGTGAATTTCTTTTCGCTAGATACGTTGCAGCAGGTGAAGATACGATTTCAGCGTATAAAAAAGCGTATCCAAAGGCAAAGAACGAAGATTATATCAAACAAAAAACGAATGTTTTATTAAATAAAGAGGAAGTAAGGACTATGGTTAAAGAAGAGGTAAAGAAGATATTGGCTGATGAGGGGGTTTCGCCAGAATGGATTGTACAAAAGTATAAAGATATTGCAGATTTATCAGATAGAGACACAGATAGGCTACGTTCACTGGAAGCCTTGGCAAAAATGTCTGGATTATTTGATACAGAGAAAAAACAAGAGCAATTAACAGTATTTCAAGGTTTTACACCAGAACAAATGGAGGCTTTAGGTGGAAAAACAAACACAAAGCTTGTCGCACACAAAGAAAAAGACGAAGACTAAAGACCCGTGTCCTATATGCGACAAAGAACTATATCATAATGAATATTATTCAAAACGTGTTGGTTTATTTGATATGAACTCAACTGACCATGACATTATTGGGTGGGCTTGCCCTAAGTGCAACTCAGAGTTTGATAATAACGATAATATTATGTATATTTACGGTGAAAATTTTGAGGGAGGAGATGCTTAAATGTTAGGATTTTTAAAAAAAGCAGAGAATGCACATTCAAAAATTGATTCGCTTATGAAAGGCGACCCAATGAAAGATTATCTTAAGAATATGACTGGATTAAAAGATATGTACAAGTTTGGTGCTAAAGATTCTTTAATGTTTAGAAATAATCTAATTAATTCGCTTGTAGGCTCAATGATGGATAAGGATTCAGGATTTGAAGACTTATTTGGCATGTCTCTTGGTGGAGATTTTGGGAAGCAAAAACAATTCAATTGGCTATTATCTGGCGGTAAAGATAAAGCAAATCTTAATGTTGGGATGAACCTTGATGTTTTAAAAGGATTATTTAAATGAAAATTATTTACGAATTTATAGCCACAGATGAAAAAAACCAATACACCTCTATATTCCCCTGTTGTGTTGACTACACTCTTTACCCTGATTCGTTTGTGGCTACTAATTCCAATTTTTCTATATGGGAGTCAAATGAACTTTAATATCAATGATGCTACTAGTTTGCGTGACAGTTTACTTACAATAGCTGAAAATCAATGGCAGGTAGATGAAAAAGATATGTTAGAACATATGAATAAAATTGCATATGTTGAAAGTTTAGGTAAAACAGATGCTATTCAAAGCAAAGGTGGCCCAGGTAGAGGAATGTTTCAATATGAAATGGGAGAAGAAAAAGGTGCTCAAACAGCTGTAAAAAGACTTGTAAGTTTGTTTGGTAGCGCTCCATCATTTTTAGATGGTATGATTGAAAAAGAATTTGATTTTAGCGGTTTATCTAAAGAAGCACAACAAAGTTTGTTTTTAGCAGACAAATTAAAAGACTTAACCGCATCATTTAAAGGTATTGATACCGATGAAGAGTTGAAAGATTTTTGGTTTAAGGAACATTATGCGGGTCAAGATTCAACTAAACTTGATTTATTTGATAGACAATTAAGCGATTATTATAGGAAATAATTATGCCACAAGGTAAAGGAACATATGGGTCAAAAGTAGGAAGACCTAAAAAAAAGAAAAAAGCATTAAAAAAATATAATGCAAAGAAACGTAGTAAAAAAAGCTATTAATGGCAAACTTAAACCTTAATGGTAATGTTTCCCAAAATGAAAAGGTTCTTGAGATGGCTTATAAAGACCTTATTGTTTTCGGTAAACTATTTTCACCGCAAGACTTTCTGGCTTCAGCAACTCCTGATTTCCACAATGTAGTAGGTAAAAAACTTTTAGATAGAACAAATCAACAATTGGCGCTTGTACTGCCTCGTGACCACGCAAAGTCAACCTTAGCAGCAACAGCTGTCTTACATCGTTTTCTATTTGCGAATAAAGAAAGCCCAGAATTCATCGCTTGGGTTGGCGAGGCACAAGACCAGGCTATTGATAATCTTAATTGGATTTCTAACCATATATACTCGAATCCTGCAATACATTACTATTTCGGTGACTTACAAGGCGATAAATGGACTAAAAACGAAATTGTATTAAGTAATAATTGTAGGATGATTGCTAAAGGAGCAGCACAAAGACTGCGTGGAAAAAAGCAATTATCTACAAGATATACTGGAATTATACTTGATGACTTTGAATCTGAGCTAAATACAAAGACTCCTGATGCAAGACAACAAATAAAGAATTGGGTAACAGCTGCTGTATATCCAGCGATTGATTTTGATAAAGGTGGTTTCTTATGGTGTAATGGTACTATTGTGCATTATGACTCATTTTTAAATGGACTTGTAAAAAATCATAAAGAAGCTATGAATAATGGCGAAGAGTATTCTTGGGATTTAATTACATATAAAGCAATACTTGATGATGGTAATCCTTTATGGCCTTCAAGATGGCCTTTAAAGAAATTAGAAGAAAGAAAACAATTTTACATTGATTCTGGAACTCCATCTAAGTTTTATCAGGAGTATATGAATCAGGCTAAATCTCCTGAAGACCAAATATTTTCTGAAAGTGATATAACAGATAATTTATATGGTGGAAGCGTAAGATTTGATGATGAAAGAAATTCCTGGTATATAAAGTTAGATGACGGGAGGATAGAATATGTCAATATTTATATGGGCGTTGACCCTGCTTCTACACTTAGTTCTAGGAATGACTATAGTGTTATTATGGTTATTGGTGTTACCTCTGAGTATGATTATTACATTATCGAATATTGGAGACAACGAGTTTTACCCATGGACTGCGCAGATGAGATATTTAAAATCGCTGAACGATATAAACCAATAAAAAGAATAAACATTGAAACAATATCATATCAGGAAATGCTAAGAGATTATGTTCATAAAAGAAGTAAAAAAGAAGGAAAGTTTTTACCAGGTATTGAACAAGGAATTAAAGGATATGGTAATCAAAAGAAAAAAGATAGATTATTTGAAGGGTTACAGCCTATGTTTAGAGCTGGTGCTGTTCATTTAAAGAAAGATATGCATGAATTTATTGGAGAATTGCTTGATTTTCCAAAAGGAACTCATGATGATACAATTGATGCATTTTGGTTATCAACTCAATTTGCTAAAGGCAGTAAATCAGCAAGTAAAATAAAAAAAGTTAAAAATAATAGAGAAGAGTGGGAGAAGCCAAAAAAGACGTATAATTGGATAACTGGGGCAAGGGGTTGATTATTAATATAAATATGTTATATATTACATAGCATGATAGAATCCGATAAAAAAGCAATTTATACCAAAGAACTGTATGATAGATGGCATGATGCTCGTAAAGAATGGGAAGACCATGCTCGTGAAGATATTGATTTTTATTTAGGAAATCACTTTAGTGCAGCAGAAGCAGAAGAACTTGCATCTAGAAATCAATCAAATATACCGTTAGATAGAATATATTCTGCAATTGAGCAGTTTAAAGCTATTATAACATCTAAACCTCCAAAATTTTCGGCAATGCCGAGAGAAGACTCAGACAGTGATTTAGCTAGTGTATGGAAAACAATACTTGAATATATTTGGAATATATCTGATGGTAACGAAGTATTTAAACAAACCATACATGATTATGCAGTTACAGGCCTTGGTTATTTTTATGCATATGTAGATAGAGAAGCTGATTATGGTAGAGGCGAAGTTAAATTTACATATATAGACCCATTTAGAGTTGTAGTTGACCCTAACGCTAGAAGTAAGTACTTTGATGATGCTACAGGAATGATGTTATCTACAATATTTACGAAATTTCAATTATTAGATTTATATCCACAATTATCAGAAGAACAAGAAGATGGTAAGCTTCTTATTGATTTGGTTGAATCATATCATGAAGATGATACTTATCCATCTCCTAAAAATCAAAGAACTGTTGGAACATTTACTCCTGACTACGTTAAAGATAAAGATATAGGTGAAGGTTCAGAAAAATATCAGTTAATTGAGCATTTTTCTAAAGTTAAAGTTCCTTATTATAGAATTTTAGATATGCAATCAGGAGAAGAAAGAATACTTGATTCTGAAAACATGGAAAAATTTTTATCTGATAATAAAATTGCAAAAGCTTTAGAACAAGGATTGATTGATGTTGTTGAAGTACAACAAACAAGAATTAAACTTACATGCACTCTTGGGCAAATAGTTTTATATGAATATATATTAAATACTGACAAATATCCTATTGTGCCTGTTCCAAATATTTGGACTAATACTCCATATCCTATGAGTGATGTAAGAAAGAATAAAGATTTCCAAAGATTTTTAAATAAAACAATGTCGCTTATTACATCTCATGCACAAGCGTCATCTGGATTAAAATTACTTATACCACAGGGAAGTGTTGATGATATTGAAGAACTTGAAAGAAATTGGGCAAATCCGAATGCAACTATTGAATATGACCCTTCTTTTGGCGAACCGCATTTTCCCTCTCCTCAACCTTTATCTAACTCAGTTATGCAGTTGCCTCAACTTATTGAGAAATATATTGATTTAAATATGGGTATATTTGAAATGATGCAAGGAAATACTGATGTAGCTCCAAAAACATCTTCAGCTACAATGATGCTTGAAGATTTTGGACAAAGAAGAAGTAAATCTAAATTAAGAGATATTGAAGGTTCACTTAGACGTTTAGGGCAAGTTATTTATAATTTATCTAAAGAGCATTATACATTTAAAAAAGTATTTAGAGTTGTTCAACCAAATAATGATTTAAGTGAGTATATGGTTAATTTCTATAATGATAAATCTCAAGCAATTAGTGAAATGATGAATGATTTAACAATTGGACAGTATGATATAAATATAATTGGTAATTCAACAATGCCATCAAATAGATGGGGTGAATGGTCAATTTATATGGAAGCTTATCAGTCTGGTTTAATAGACCAAACTGAAGCATTAATGAAAACAGATATATTTGATAAAGAAGGGGTGTTGCAAAGAATGGATATTGTTGCTAAATTACAGGCGCAATTACAGCAAGCAGAACAACAAATTAAAAATTTAGAAGGTGATTTACAAACAGCTCACAGAGAGTCAATCTCATCAAGGAAGAAAGTTGAAGTTGAGAAATTCAAATCTGAGCTTAAATCACAAGAATCACAATCCAAGTCAGCTAATAATTTAGCGATTGGAAAACTTGAAAGCGCAGTTAAACTCGAAGCAGAGAAGTTACGTTTACGTGGCCAAGCTCAAGAAAAGCAAGAGAGATTGCAAAGAAAAGGAGAGTAAAATGGATAACGCATTAGAAAATAACAATCTTGAAGAAGGTCAAGTTACTGATAATGTAGGGCAAGATGAAGCAACTCAGCAGCAAGAATCTAATAATGATTGGGAATCTCAAGCTAAGTATTTTCAATCAGAAAAAGATAAACTACATGCTGAAAATCAGAAGTTAAAACAATATGAACAAATTGGTCAAATGTTGGAATCACGACCAGATATAGTACAAACTATATCAGGAATGGTACAAGGTGGTCAACCAGCTCCACAATCTGAACATATTGAATTATCTAAGGATGAGTTTGACCCTTGGGAAGCCTTTAATGACCCATCGTCTAAGTCGTATAAATATCGACAACAGTTACAAGATGCTGAAGTTGAAAAACGTGTTCAAAGCCAAGTAAGTGAAGTTAAAAAAGAAGTTGGTATGTCTAAACTTCAAACTGAACTTGCTAATAAAGGATTAAATCCTGAGCAAATTAATTCATTTATGGATTTTGCTAGTAAGAATCCTGCGGAATATGGCATTGATGGCGCTATCAATATGTGGCAAGCTGTAACTCAAAAGCCGACTGAAGGTGAAAGTAATACAAATAATCCACTTGATGCTATACGTCAAAATCAAGCAGTTCCTCAACAAGCTGGTATTTTAAATGGTGAGAAACCTGTAAAGAAAGATGACAAGGACTCAATGTGGGATGCAATTACAAAAGCTGGTAGTCGTGCTAATGTATTGTAAATTATAAACTAAAGGAGAATAAATGGCTACTTATAATAGTGGACAAGTAAAATTCGGAACTCCTGGTGCAGTTATTGATAGTACTATACCATCAAGAAGACTGTATGATTTTAGCGATAGGGTCGCAGACTTAGCTCCAGAAGAATCTCCGTTTTTTGTATATTTGTCAAAAGTAGGAAAAGTTCCAACATCTGATTCTCAATTCAGATTTTTGGAAGATAGAACAAAGGTTTCTATTACTGATAGAAGCTTTTTAGTTCAAGATGCAACAACAGCAGCTGCAGTAGGAAGTAATCAAACTTTTAAATTTGATACTTCAGGTGGAGCTAGTGTAGATTGGCTTATACCTGGGATGGTTGTTTCTCTTGGAGAAGATGATGATTCTACATCACAACCTGAATGGATTACAGTTAGAGTTGAATCTGTTTCTGATGCAGGCAGTTACACTAGTGCTGTTTGTCGTACTATAGCAGCAGCTAACGCTAGCGCATTAGGCGTTGATGATAATTGTAAAGCTGTGGTTATTGGTACTTCATATGAGGAAGGTTCTGGTGCTCCAGATGTATGGTCTCAACAACTTGATAATGATTATGGGTATACCCAAATCTTTAAAACAGCTTGTGAGATGTCTAATACAGCTAGAGCAACTGTATATCGTGGTTATGCTGATGAATGGGCAAGATTATGGAATCTTAAATTAAGAGAACATAAAGTTGACATTGAAAGAGCAATGCTTTTTGGTATGAGAGCTTCTACTAATGGTATTCAATATACTGATGGTATAGCTGGTCATATTATTGCAAACTCTCAAAGTCAAGCAAAACTAGCAGGTGAACAACTTGAGTACACAGAAGATAAAGCTTATTTGAAATCAAATACAGCAGCTCAATGGACATATGATGATATTTTAACTGATTTAGAAGTAATATTTGACCCTGCAAGAGGCGGAAGTTCTTCTAAATTAGCTTTATGTTCACTGCCTGTGATTTCACATTTTAATAAAATGGGCAATAATGGTTTTATCGATATATCAACAGATAGCACTCAGGCTAGATATAATTTAGAGAAATCTAATGGTTCTTTTGGTCATAAAGTGATGAAAATTGAAACTATTCATGGTGATTTAAGTCTTGTTAAAGAGCCTTTGTTTAGAGGTCAATCAGCTGGTTTTATGTGTATGGTTGATTTAGACCATGTTTCATATAGACCTCTTGTTGGTAATGGTGTAAACAGAGATACTTCAATTACAACTAATGTGCAACAAGCAGATGAAGATTTAAGAAAAGATATGATTCTTACAGAAGCAGGTCTTGAGGTTAGTCTTCCTGAAACTCATGCACTTATTAATTTGGAGGGTGTGTAAAATGAGAAGTGATAAATTAAATAAAAATAGTAATGCTTATAGTGAGGGATGGGCAGCAGGAACTCTTGGTTCTTACTTTGGGTTAACTGTTGGCGCTCCTACTGTATCAACTAATGCTTGTACTTTGGTTATTAATCAAGTTAATTCACCTACATATACTGGTGGTAGTGCGGTAACAGCAACGTTACCTGCAGCTAAAGCTGGTAATGTTTGTGTTTTTTCAATGGCTGAAGACCCTGCAGGTGGAACAAATGCATTAACATTTGATTGTGCTGGAGATGATGTATGGGAAACTGGATGTGTTGTTCCAACAGCATCAGGTAATAAAATCACTTATGATGTTTCCGCAGCAGATGAAACAAGCTTAGTATTTACTCCAACTAATAATACAGTTAATTTCTTATCATTCGGCTCATGTATTGAGTTTGTTTGCGAAAGAGATGGTTATTGGTATGTTAATGTTACTAAATTAAATAGTGATATTGGTGTAACTGCTGGAGCATGTACAGGTACTTTATTATTTGCTTCATAAACCGAATCAATAAGGTTTAATAGTTTTGTAGAACTATGGAGGCTATCGTATAAAGGGTGGCCTCCGAATCTACTAAGATTTTTTAACAATAAAAGTACATTCATGCTCTCGCCAGAGCTTTAAGTACACTCACAAAGGAGAATAAAATGGCAAAAAGTTTACATAAATTCACAGTAGCAGAGGCTCAAAACGCAGGAATGGGTCAAGCAGGCTCTGTCTTCATAGATGATACAGCTCAACATACAGGAGATTTTGTTGCAATAACTGCAATAGAAGATTCAGTCGTAGATGTTAGTGATTGCACTAATATAGCCAATACAATGGAAGATGCGGCTGATTTTACAATACCAGCAGGACTTACTATATATGGAAGATTTGAAGTATTTTCTCTTGAGTCTGGTAAAGTAATAGCTTACAGAGGTTAATCATGCCTTTAGGATTAGGAACTGGCTTATCTAAATCAGGTATAGTTACACCTGGAATCGTAACTGACAATCTCGTATTAAAACATAAATATGATGCAGGAGCAGTCGTACCTGTAAGTGATGGTGCTGCTTATTTCGATGGTACTAATGATTATATAGAAATAGGAGAACATGCAGCACATGCAGTCAATTCTATAACTGTTATGGCTTGGGTAAAAATAAATGGAACTCCAGCTGAAAGCTACAGTAGAATTATAGATAGAGATGATACTACAAGCGACTCTTCTAGAGGTTATCATATAAGGTATGATAAAGATGCTTTAAAATGGGCTAGTGTTATTGGAAATGGAACAAATAAAGATGTTTTGTTAAGTTCTGCATATTCTAGCCATCCCACAGAATGGACTCATGTATCTTTAACATATAATGCTACTAGCGGATTAGCTTATTTTTATATTGATGCAGTCTTGGTTGATAGTCATAATTTTGGTAGTTCTGCTAATTTAAATGATTCAGAAGTTCCTTTATATATAGGTAGAAGCCAATCTACTAACAATGATTGGGATGGATACATTTGTAATGCTGGTATATTTTCAGCAGCATTAACTCAACCACAAATCAAATCTATTATGTGGAAAAACTATGCAGGTTTATCAGATAGTGAGAAAACAAATTTAGTATCATGGTGGAATCTTAGTGCAGATGCAAATGATTCACATGGTTCAAACAATGGGACTTTATCATAATGGCAGCTACTATACAAACAATTCAAAAACCAACAAGAGCTAGAGCATTAGATACTTCTGGTAACAACAATCATGGACAAATATATTCAGGTAGAGCATTAGAGTTTGATGGGGTTACTGATTATTTAGAAATAGGAGAAACTACATTTTTAGATTTTAGCGAACAATCAACTACTTCAGAAAAGGCTTGGACAGTAGCAGCTTGGATTAATTTTGATGCTGTAGGAACTTTACGACAAAATATTATAGGTTCAAATAATAATACAGCATCTGGAACTATTGCTATATCTAGTAATGAAAAATTATATATATATGACCATGGTAGTAGCGTTGGAAGAGAAGGTAATACTATATTACATCCAGAAACATGGTATAGAGCTGCATGGGTTTTTAATGGAATTGATACGGTTACATTTTATTTAAATGGGGTTGCAGATGGAACAGGAGCTATAGGTGCATCTAGCAATAATTATGATTTAAAATTTAGATATATAGGCGCTTGGGATGCTAGTGATGCAACTCCTAGGATATTTAAAGGTAAAATGTCTGACCTTCAATTATGGCAAAGAGCATGGACAGCAGATGACGTATTATATGATTACAATAATCCTGAACAATTAGCTTTAAATAGAGGTGGTACATTATTAACTAACTCTAATCTTAAAGCATGGTATCCAATGAATGATGGACATAGAGGACAGCAATCATATATACTTGATGCTTCAAATACAGGGTTAGGTGATGAATTGTGTTTAAATGGCGATTTTAGTGATGGTCAAACTGGATGGGATGGAAAATCTTCTAGTGGTCATGAGCCTGTATCTAAAGGTATGTCATCAGATATATTATATAATGGAAATCAAACATATAAAGTTGTAACTGACGCTACATCAGAAGGTGTTCAATGTACTTTAAATGGGAGTTATGTAACAGGTGTTATGTATAAAATTGATGCTTGGATTTATATAAAAAGTGGGGTAGGTATAAATTTAAACCCCCCAGATTCTCATTTTAATTCAGGTGGTGAAAATTTAACACCAAATTCGACCACGGGTGAGTGGGAAAATATAGTTAGTTATATTATATGCACTAGTCCAGAAACTAACCCAGATGATGCATTCTATTTTCAATCAAGGTCAGGTTCAGTAGAATTTTATATAGGGAGTATGTCAATCAAACCTGTAAACGACAAAAATCATGCAACAACTGTATTTTATGGTGATGAAATGATTACATCTGATTATGTTGATAATGGTACTTTTACAAATGATAATGGTGATTGGGCAGTTCATGACCCCGAAAGTACAAGCGGTGTAGCTATAGATACTCATAGTGGTACAGCTGGTAATGGTGGAGATAATGGGGGACTTAGAATAAATCCATCCGATAGTTCTACAGAAATTCAAGGAGTAAAGCTAACTACAAGTTATTTTGAAACATTGGTACCAGGAAAAACATACAGAGTTTCTATTGATATGAAGTCAAGTCATGCTGCTGCAACAGATGATTATGTAATTGGTTTAGGAGGAACAACATCAAGTGCTTTTAATATAACTACAAGTTATGCCACCTATACTAAAGATATAGTTGCAACATCTGACGCTGATTTACTTGTATATAGTACCAATGCAAGTTCAAGACCTTGGTTTATAGATAATGTATCAGTTAAAGAAATAGGCATAGCATCAGGCTGGACAGACGCAGACCAGCAACTTGATATACCACAAACAGCATTACAATCTTATAATCAATTAGCTTGGTTTCCAGGTGAAGACCCAGGAATTGATTATGATGTTACTATAGGCGCAGACTCTGATATTAATGACATATTCGATGGTGGAGGAACAGTATCTGCTTGGATTTATCCTGTTGATAATGGAGCAGCTGCTTCAGGAAGGATAATCAATAAAGCATCAGGTACTGAGCCAACAGCAGGCTGGTATATCAGAGTTTCCGATGGTGATAGTACGAGTTGTAAATTAGCTTTAGATACAAAATTTAGTTCTGTAAATGGTGAATGGATAAGTGATAATCGTGTTATTAAATATGGACAATGGACTCATGTCGCTATAAATTGGAATGATGATAGCGATAGTAATAATGCTACTTTTTTTGTAAATGGAGAATCAGTAGCATTAACAGAAAATGGAAACTCTACTGGTAGTTATAGTTCAGATTCTGGTAGAGATTTATTAATAGGTAATGACGAGAGTGGTGTAAAGACTTTCCATGGAGTTATAACAGAAGTATCTTTATGGGATGTTGGTCTTTCTACAGCTCAAGTTCAAGAATTATATAACGATGGAAAAGCATTAGATGCTACGACTCACTCATTATCTCCTTCAACTGGTACTAACAATTTAAAAGGATATTGGAGAAACAATGGAAAGGCTCCTTGGATAGACTTGAGTGGAAATGGAAATAATGGAAATTCAAATAATCTAATAGAATCAATACTAATCACACCAGGAGTGGATGGTTCAAGAGATTCTCAAGGATTTATAATGAATAGACAAAAAACTACTAATAGTTTAAATTTTTATACTCCACTACATTTAGAAAACTCTCTAAAGGAGGCTCCTTATGTATTTATCCCGAAAGCTCCTCTTATGACAGATAGCACAGCTGTAACTAATTTTTCAATATGTGCTTGGGTAAAGTATAATAGGACTCCAAATCAAGCAAGTGCTCAGTCAGTAATATATGATGATGTTCAAGAAACTAATGGTGCTTCTTATCCTAAGGGATTAAAACTTTTTATTGGTAGTGATAATGTTCTTAAATGTCGCGTATGGCATGGATATGATAATTCTACTACTAAGGATTTTATATATTCACAATATGATTTGGACAATATTGACAATGCAACTATTACCGACCCTCATTCTTTTGGAGCAGATGGTATGTGGAATGGAACTCAAACTTCAATGGCTGAAAGCAAAGGTATAGCTTATCCTGCTGACGATATGTTAAGTGGTAGCTTCCCTCCAGATAAATGGTTTCATATAGCAGTTACATTTGACCATGATAATAATGAAGGAGCAACTAATGAAACAGCTAACCCATCTTCAAATATAACGGTATGTGCTCCGTTTTATACTTATGTTAATGGTATTTTGGTAGCTAAAAATGGAATTGATGGGAATGATGATGAAGCAGTTGTTGATGGTGATGATAAAACAATGCAAGGAATTGCAGACCATGCAGCTATAATAGGAAGTGATATGATGGGCACTCTACCGAAACCAGGTAATAATGTAAACGATACACATGGAGAAATAGATGAATTGTTAATGTATAGCGATACATTGACATCTAAAGAAGTATTAAGAATTTATAACGCAGGTAAAAGGAGTCACAAATAATGGCACATTATGAAATGTATTTTTGTCTACCAAGCAGTGCATATGATAGTGCTGTTGGAGATAAAATAAAAGAACTATATCCAATAGTAGAATCAGTTGATGAAGATACTGGGGATATTACTTATAAATCATCTCCTACTTGGAATGATATTATATTTGCAGGTAAAGTAGGTGCTCCAAGATATTCACATGATAAAGCATATTGTATTATCAAAG
>VTLG01012480.1_pt1 | contig 15008 bp, 18 predicted proteins | sample 4694571 | NCBI WGS metagenome assembly VTLG01 (sample SAMN12604809, study PRJNA352737) | marine metagenome | biome: ENVO:00000447; feature: ENVO:00000209|ENVO:00000569|ENVO:01000036; material: ENVO:00002151; isolation source: viral sequences binned using virsorter ...
ACAAAAAGAATTGTTTTAATATGAACAAGTTTTTTGTACCTAACGAAGTTTATGAAGATAGGATAACTATATGTAAGAGTTGTGTTTATTATTCTAGTATTTTAGGAAACTGCACAATTTGTAAATGCTTTATGAAAGTGAAGGCAAGAATTGCTACTCAACACTGTCCGCAGAAATATTGGGATAAAACAACAGAAGTAGAAACCCCTGAAAGTTTACCTCAAGAAATAGTAGACGAAATTTTAGATATGTGGAAAGATTTAAAAACAGGTAGAGCAAAAGACCAAGCAGCTAAAAAAAGAATGATTGAAACATATAATACAATATACAATACTAACTACAGTCCTAGAACAAATTGCGGTTCTTGCATATCAACTTGCTTTGACGGAATAAAAAAACTATACAATGAATACAAATAGAACTTACAAATCAATTAAATGGGTGTTAAACAATCATATTAAAAAGAATGTCAGAAGTCTTTGGACTTGGGAAAACGACAACTTCACTTGTATATTTGAAAACTATGACGGAGATAGTAGAATTTACACACCGCATCAACTTTTAAAACTTTTAAAAAATGACACAGAACGAAAAACTAATTAAAAACTTAGAAAATATGACAATTGAAGTAGATTATAAAACAACACCTGAACCAAGTTACTACTCAGGTAAGAAGTACGGTTACTCAGCAAGAAAAGTAGTAGAGGACTTTCAGCCTGATAGCTACAACTTAGGAACTGCAATCAGTTATTTATTAAGAGCAGGTAAAAAAGAAGGCAATCCTGCTGAACAAGATATACAGAAAGCAATTAATCACTTACACTTTGAACTAGACAGAATACATAATGAAAGCAAAAGCTAAAATATTTTTATTCTATATATTTATTATTGTAATGATTTTAATTTTAGGCATTTATTATAACTAAAAAATATTATGACTTTATATACTTGCGAATGCGGAAACACAATGGAAATAGGAAAAGCTACAATAGTTTACCGAGAAGGTAAATGGGTAACTAAGGAAGCACTATGCGAATGCGGTAAGTATATGGATAGCGAACCTACAGAGGGATTGCCTAACCTTAAAAGAACAGAACCTAGTTTAAGTAAACAAAGAGACAAGCTATGGGCAGGTGCAAAAGAAAAGCTAATAGGCGAAAGGGGAATAAATGAGGACTACTAAATAAATTAATAAAAATTCTATTATATACTAAGACACTACATTATGAAACAACAAGTTAAGATAAGTAAAGTAAAGGGAAACCCTGACAATCCTAGAATAATAAAAAACGATAAATTTAAAAAGCTAGTAAAGTCAATACAGGAATTTCCTGAAATGTTAAAGTTAAGACCAATTGTAGTTGATGAAGATATGATTGTCTTAGGTGGCAATATGAGATTAAAGGCAAGTAAAGATGCAGGGCTTAAAGAAGTATGGATAGAAGTAGCTGAAGGACTTACTGAAGAACAAAAGAAAGAGTTTATAGTTAAAGACAATGTAGGCTTTGGAGAATGGGAATGGGATTTGTTAGCTAATGAATGGGATAGTGTACAACTTGCAGAATGGGGTTTAGATGTATGGCAGAATGAAGATGACTTAGAAGAACCTGACTTTAATGAATTAACAGATAGTAATAGTAAAGATGCAGTAATTAGAATAACATTTAAAAATGAAGAACATTTAGAAGATGCAGAAGAAGAAATAGCAAACATAGTTAGTAAATATGAAAAGGCATTTTATTCAGTTAGTTCAGAAAAGTGAGATTAGAAAAAGCTTCATATAAAGCAGTTAAATATGCTTGTTTAAAATTTCATTATGCAAAGACAGTACCTGTTACTAATATATCTTATTCAGTATTTAATAATAAAAATGAATGGTGTGGAGTTATTTGTTATGGTTTAGGTGCAAACTTTGCTTTAGGAAGGGCTTATGGGGTAGTATCAGGACAATTTTTAGAATTAACTAGAATGGCTTTAAATGGTAAACAAGAAAGTACAAGTAAGGCAATGGCAATATCTATTAAGCTATTAAAGAAACATAAACCATTGGTTAAAGTTTTAATAAGCTATGCAGATAAAGGACAAAAACATTTAGGCATAATATATCAGGCAACTAATTGGATGTTTGTAGATGAAAGCAAAAGTAGTGGTTGGGAGGTTTTTTATGAGAATAAATGGTGGCACAATAGAAGTATAATAGCAAGAATGAATAAAGAAGAAATAAAAAATATAATTAAAAGAAAGAAGTCAGGAAAATATAAGTATATTTATCCACTAACAAAAGAACTAAGGGAAAGGTGTTTAGAGTTAAAAAAACCTTATCCTAAAACTGCGAGTAAAGCATAAAGAGTAATGCGTTGGCTATTCCAAGTCAAAGAAGGGGTGCAATTCCACCTACTCGCTCTAATATAACATTGAAAAATGGAACAAAATAGAACACAAATCAACAAAGAGAGAATGTTAAAAGCATTAGAGTCAAGCTTAGGAGTGGTAACAACAGCTCTAAAAGCAACAGATTTATCAAGAACTAATTATTATAAATGGCTAAAAGAAGATGAAGATTTTGCAGCTAAGGTTGAAGAAATAGAAAACATACAGCAGGACTTTATTAAGTCTAAGTATTATGAATGCGTAAAAGACAAAGTGCCTTCAGTTGTAATACACGCAGCTAAGACTAGACTTGGTTGGAATGAAACAAACAGAGTAGATATAACTTCAGGCGATAAAGCAATTAATATGCCTGTTATAACATTTGTTGAAACTGATACTGAATAAGAAATACAATCCATTATTTTCATCTGATGCTCGTTACTTTATTATAACAGGCGGTAGGGGTTCAGGAAAGTCTTTTGCTGTTACAGTCTTTTTAACTTTACTTACAATGACTAAAGGGATAAGAATACTCTTTACTCGTTTCACAATGACTTCAGCACATCTTTCAATTATTCCAGAGTTCTTAGAAAAGATAGGGTTGCTAGGTTTTGATGAAGTCTTTAGTATAAATAAAGCAGAAGTAGTTAACACAAGCAACCAATCAGATATATTATTTAGAGGAATTAGAACCTCAGCAGGAAACCAAACAGCAAGTCTAAAGTCTTTACAGGGAATAAGCACTTGGGTGCTTGACGAGGCTGAGGAGCTTGTTGATGAGAATATCTTTGACACTATTGATTTAAGTATAAGAGAAAAGAACATACATAATAGAGTTGTACTTATACTTAATCCTGTTACTAAAGAACATTGGATATATAAAAGGTTCTTTGAAGATAAAGGCGTTGAAGGCGGTTTTAATGGCTTTAAAGACAATGTATGTTATATACATACTAGTTATCTAGATAATATAGTAAACCTCTCACAGAGCTTCCTAGAACGTATTAAGAGCATAAAGCACAGAAACTTTAAAAAGTATCAGCATAAAATACTTGGGGGTTGGTTAGATAAAGCCGAAGGTGTAGTCTTTGAGAATTGGTCAATAGGAGAATTTAATCCTGATGGGCTGCAAACTTCTTGTGGAATGGACTTTGGCTTTAGTGTCGACCCTGATAGCCTTACAGAAGTTGCTATTGATAAAAGAAAAAGAAAGATATATTTAAAAGAACATATCTATAAGAATGGATTGAAGTCAAACGAATTAGCTCAAATCATATTAGACAAAGTAGATAATAAACTTATCATAGCTGACTCAGCAGAGCCTAGACTAATTGCAGACCTTAGACACTTAGGGGTAAATATAAAACCTGTAAAAAAAGGAACTATTGAAAGCGGAATAACTAGAATGCAAGACTATGAACTTGTTATAACACCTGAGAGTACTAATATAGCTAAAGAATTAAATAACTATATATACGCTGACAAAGGCTCGAAATTATATCATGATTCATTTAATCACGCAATTGATGGTGTTCGTTATAATGTTATTTATCACCTAGACAATCCTAATGCAGGGAAGTATTATGTACAGTAAACTAAAAACAACAAATTTCTATTATATAACAGATGAAAGTAAATATTCAGAAAGAAGGTAAGGTAAAAAAGTTTAAACTTATTAGTAGTTGGGAAGAAGTAAGTTTAGAGAAGTGGTTGAAACTTATTGATTTTGAAACAGGTACAAAGACTGAAGAAGCAACTGAAACAATAGCAGCGTTATCTAATATTCCCAAACAGTTAGTAAAGGAATTAGCTTTAAAAGATGTAGCAGTATTAATGAGTAAAATTGCAGAGCTACAACAAAAGCAAGATACAAAGCTAAAACGAATAATTGAAATAGAAGGAGTTGAGTACGGTTTTCACCCTGATTTAGACAGTATTACTTTAGGCGAGTATGCGGACATTGAAACATTTATAAAGAACGGAATTGAAAAGCATTTGCCAGAGTTAATGGCGGTATTGTATAGACCAATAAAAGAAAAGAAAAATGACATTTATATTATTGATGCTTATGATGGAAATATTCGGCTTAGGACGGAAGAAATGAAAAAGATGTCAGCTGAACAAGTACAGGCAGCTCTTTTTTTTTTCTACAATTTAGGGAGAGAATTGTCGCAGATTTTGCCATTGTATTTGATGGAACGGCTGACGGAAATGCAGACGCAATAGCAACTGAAAGTTTTGCAGAGAAATGGGGATGGTTTGGCGTGATGTATAGATTGACAAATGGAGAAATAGTAAACTTAGAAAGAATAACGAATTTAGGTTTGTTAGAGTGCTTAACTTGGTTAAGTTATGAAACAGATTTAAACTCACAAAATAAAGTTAAAAGAAATGGTGAACAATAAAAGCTATAATAACGTAGTAAATACTTTGCTAAGACTAGGCGAGTGGCACGAACAAATAAGCACAATTTCAGTTGGTGATATTTATGACCTCAACTTAGAAAAGATGGAGAAGTTTCCATTAATGCATATAAACCCAACTTCAGTTGAAACAGGAGACAGTCAATTAACTTATAACTTTCAAGTGTTTATTATGGATATGGTAGGCGAGAAGTCAGATTGGCAAACTAAACAACATTCAGAATTAACTAAGCTAGTAAATACAGAGAATAACGAACAAGAAGTATTTAATCAAACTTTAGCTATTTGTACAGATATAATAGGAATGTTAAGGCATAGTTCTAGACAATCTTTAAACGGAGTAAATGATATAAACGAACCTATATATTTTACGCAAGACCAATTTACTATTGAGCCTTTTCAGGAACGCTTTGATAACTTATGCTGCGGCTATGTATTTAATATAGGGGTATTAGTACAAAATGATTTTCAGACTTGTAATATTCCTGCAAATACTAGGGGTGCAGGTTACTAATGATAAAGTTTAAGCTAGGAAGATTAATAGTTCAAATAGGATGGAAGAAATTTAAAATAACAGTAAAGCTATGAAGTACGAAGACATATTAGAAAAGCTAGAAGCAATAAGCATAGAACTAGAAAGCTACAGCGACTATCCACAAGCAGCTAGTAATAATGCTAAAAGAGCAAGAAAATATAAAGAAGAAAATGGAAGCAGTTGCGGTACTAGAGTAGGTTGGACTAGAAGTTCACAATTAGCAGATAGAAAACCTATCAGTAGAGATACAATAGCAAGAATGGCTTCCTTTAAAAGACACCAACAACATAAAGACGTTCCTTACTCAGAAGGGTGCGGAGGTTTAATGTGGGATGCTTGGGGCGGTTCGTCAGGTGTAAATTGGGCAATAAATAAACTTAAACAAATAGATAAAAAATAACATGGCAGATTTAACAACAACAATTACAGAGAATGTAGTGCTTAATGGCTCAGTCAGAGGTTCTACAAACACTTTAACAACAACAGGAATTGTAGATGTATTTGAAAGAATACTTACTTGTACTCACTCGCAAACTACAACAGTAGCAGTATTTAATTCTACACCGCATGGTGCAGATGGTGCTTTAGATGTAGAGAACTGTAAATACTTAAGAGTTACTAATTTAAGTGACGACCAAGATATGAAAGTAGCTTTTGTAACTTCAGCAACTAACTATCAGGTAACAGTAAGAGCAGGGGGTTCACATATCTTATACCAAGCAGAAGAAGCATTAATTGGTGAAGAAGACGCAAGTCCTGCATTCCCTACATTACAAGATTTAGTTACAGTAGAGGTAAGACCTTCAGCAACAACTGATGTTCAAGTAGAAGTCTTTGCAGCGTTAGTATAATGAATTTACCCTCACTTGAAAGGTATCTAAAGAGCTTTGGAAAACAAGTAGTTAAACAAGCTCAAGGAAACTTATCTAAAGCAGGTAAGAAGGGGGCTTTGTCTAATTCAATAGATTTCTTTGTTATAAGAAAAGGCGGTACATTAACAGTAAGATTTAAGATGGCTGCTTATGGTGTTTTTGTAGATAAAGGAGTTTCAGGTAAAAATGTAAAAAGAAGTTATCTTGATAGAGATGGTAAAACAAAGTCTACACCTTTTAAATATACAACAAAAGGACCTCCTATTGATATAATTTCAAAGTGGATAAAGAAAAAAGGAATAAAAGGTCATGGAGTAGAAAGAGGCAGGTCTAAAAAAACAGGGCAATATATTTCAGGCTTAGCTTATTATATAAGTGCTAAAATAAAAAGTCAGGGAATACAGGGCATTAGTTTTTTTCAAAAACCTATGATGCTTGGAATGAAAACATTTAGCAAAAAGTTTGGTAAAGCAATTGCAGAAGACATATTAAATAATATAAAATAATGGCAACAATAATAGAACAGAAACCCTTATACCCTCAAGTGCCTGTAGGTCAAGAGGTAATTTTTGTAGTATCAAATAACACGATAGTAGGCTCACAAATCAATGTTAGATTCATAGCCGATGTTTACATAAGTAACACAACTCCTAGCTCAATTAGTACATCAACAATTCCTGCAGCTACTTTTAAAACGACACCTAACAATGCAGGAGTAGGAATATTTGATTTTAAGCAAGTAGTAGAAAATTATGTTAGTGCTGATAATATGGCTTTTGATAATAGCGAGTACAAAGGAATTACAACTACTGATAACACACCGCACCCTTTACACTTAATAGATAAGTATTCAAGAAATAAAAAAGCTGCTAGATGGTTGACTATTCAATTTAAAACGCAATATACAGACGCAAGTGGTGATATTCAAATAGTAGACTCTCAAAACTCAATAGACTATCAGATATTTAATGGGTACTTAAAATACTCAGATATTCTTACAATGGGTACAGCTTCAACTGCAAATGACTTTGGATTTAGTTTAACTAACTTTAATTTATCTAGCCCTACTGATAGGTTCTTAACTAATGCACCTGCTACTCAGTATGCTAATATAGAAGACTACGGAACACTTGCTTATTTAGCACCTAATGGAAATGTAAGCTACATAAAACTAATCTACAAGAATAGTTCTAATGTTCAAATAGGAACAGAGAATATAACTAGAAATTATGGCAATGGAGCTTATACAAATTTTGGTTCAGAAATAAGAAAAAGTGTTGTTTACTTTGGCTGCTTCCCTGCTAACTTAATGAGAAACGGAAGTAGTATTTTTGCAGGTTTAGTTTCATTAGGAACTATACAGGGCGGTTCAATAGTTGTTCAAGCGTTTAATTTAGGTAATAGCGCAATATCAAAAGCATACACTATAAACATAAATTGTCCTAACTTAAAAGGGTTTGAAAGCATAAGACTTTGTTGGCTTAATCAATGGGGTGCGTGGGATTATTACACATTCACTCAGAAGTCAATAAGAAGCATAGCAACTAAAGGTTCTACATACGAACAACTAGCAGGAACTTGGAATGAAGCAGCTTACAGAGTTGATAGTTACAAAGGCGGTAAAAAATCTTTTAGAGTAAATGCTACAGAAAAAATAACAATGAATTCAGACTTTGTAAGCGAAAGTGAAAATGATATGTTTGAAGAATTAATAAATAGCCCTGAAGTATATATCTTAGAAGGTTACCAAACAGATGGAACTTACTCAGCACTTAATCAATATGTAAAACCTGTAAGGCTTACAACTTCTAGCTTTGTAAAAAAGACAGTAGCAAACGATAAACTAATTCAATACACTTTTGAAGTAGAAAAGAGTAAAACACTAAGAACACAATCAGTCTAATGTCAGTACAACTAATAGTATTCCCACAATATTTTGATGGCTCAACTCCGTTAAGTTCACCATCTAATGAATTAGTAGTTGATGGAATTAATTTTAATCAAGTTAATACTTCTACTTCTACTCAAAGTGTTTCAGGTACTTTACCTCAATCCTTTGTTAATACTTACTCTATTAGTTCATTTTCTCTTTTTAGTGTTAATACTTGGTATCGTTTTAGCGGTGTTGCAAGTGAAATAACGCAAAGTTCAGGTTCTTTAGCAATACCAATTAATACAGGTATAGTACAAAGATTATCTAACCTCGTTTTTGGTGCAACTTACGAATTAACTATAAACGTAAATTCTAATACTACACAATTTACAGTTTACCAATATAAAGGCAATCAATTAATAAGCTCAAACGTAATAACAGGAACAGGTTTAAAGACTGTATCGTTTAATGCGAATTCAACTGCTGATGTTATAGTAATTTATAGCGTAACTTCAGTTGTAGGAATAGCAGACGTTTCTTGTGTTTTATCTACATCAACACCAAGCGGAATATTTACAGATTTAAGCAACGGACAAGTTATTTGTGACCTTTACGAAGACGAGGACATTCCTTTAAGTCTTAGTGTAGATGACTTTAAAAATGTAGCTGAGAAAGTGCAGTCATATTCAAAGGCTTTTAATTTACCTGCAACAAAAAGAAACAATCAAATCTTTGACAATATTTTCCAGATAACAAGAACAGATACAGGGCTTAATTTTAATCCTTATAAAAGAACAAAGGCTATTCTAAAGCAAGATGGCTTTTTATTATTTGAAGGCTATTTAAGAATGTTAGATATATCAGAGAAGTCAGGAGAAATAAGCTACAATGTAAACTTGTATTCTGAAGTTGTAGCACTAGCTGATGTTTTAGGAGATAAGACTTTTTCAGAATTAGACTTTACAGAATTGGAACACGCTTATAATAAAACGCAAATACAATATAGTTGGAATGACGGAGTTACTGTAGGTCAAACGACACCTATTACTTGGACTAATCCTTCTACTTCAGGATTTAGAACAGACTTTAATACTTTAAAATATCCTTTTGTAGATTGGACACACCAACAGCTTGTAGGAGGTTCAACAGGAACAGGTGCTATAAGTGGCAATCCTGAGTACACAGCTTTAGAACAAATCTTTAGACCTTTTATAAATATTAAGTATTTAATAGATAGAATATTTCAAGCAGTTCCTTTTACTTATGAAAGTGATTTTTTTAATACAGACGATTTTAAAAAGTTGTATATGGACTTTAATTGGGGGAGTGATACAACACCAAGCACAACAAATCAATACAACGCTACTTGGTCATTTGGAACAGGAGCAGCTGCAAATGTTGGAACAGGTTCTTTTAAAGAATTAAGGTTAATACCTATCGGAGTAACAGGCGGTCAGTCAGGTTCAACAGTTCCCCCTAACTATAATACAAGTACTTATATTATTACTGCAACAACTGATAATGAAATTTACAATATTTCTTATAATTTTAGAGTATTTAATTCCGATACAAGTCAAAATACAGTAAGTCTTCAATGGCTGCATAATACAACTGCAATAGACGCACAAACTACAATAGTGGCAGCTGGTGCAAATTTATTTTATAATGGTAGCTTTCAAGTTGTTTTACAAACAGGAGACACTTTAAAAGCTCAATTTAATGGTAATAGCGACTTCATACAAGCACAAACTATTGCAAGTTCAGCAGTATTTACAGTTTCTAACCTTACTGTTACAACTGCAACTTTAAATACATTAAGAGGTGAGCTAGGGCAATGGAATTTTTTAAAAGGAATTATGACTATGTTTAATTTAGTTACTTTGCCTGATGAAGACAATCCTAGTAACATAAAGATAGAACCTTATACAGATGTGTTTATTCCTACTGCAACAGCAGGTGATACTCTAGCTGATAGAGGTATAACACACGATTGGACTGACAAGATAGATGTAACTGAAATGAAACTTGTGCCTTTAACTGATTTAAATAAAAAGACTATTTTTAAGTTTGTTGAAGACGAGGACGACTTTGCTTTTATGAATTATAAAAAACAAGTAGGCGGTCACTTATACGGAAGTAAAAAGTATGACGCTTCAGAGTTTACAATTCTAGCAGGAGAAGATGAAGTTATAGCCAAACCTTTTGCAGCTACAGTAGTAAAACCTTTAATGGATGAGTACCCTGACTTAATAACACCTGCTGTTTATTCTTACAACTCTGATGATGATACTTCAGAAGGTTTTAAAAACAGCCCTAGAATAATGTTTAACAATGGAATTAAATCTGCATTAGCAGGAACTTTTACAAGTTGTTCATATTTTATCCCTGCACAAAATGGGTTAGCTTCACAAAACCTAACAAGCTTTTTACAATTTAGTCATTTGACGGATGTTCCTACTGTACAAGCCACAGCAACAGTAGCAGGTTCTCGTGATTTTCATTTTGGCGAATGTCAGTTAGTAGGGGGTGTAGGTTCACCTGTAAACGATAATCTATTTAATTTGTATTGGTTGCCTTATTACTCAGAACTTTACAATCCTGATACTAGGATAATGACTATTAAAGTTAATTTAAGTCCTTCAGATATTAATACATTCAAGTTCAATGACACGATATTTATCAAGAACAGAACTTTTAGATGTAACAGAATTGACTACAAACCTAACGACTTAGCAACAGTAGAATTTATACTTATACCGTAATGAGCAAAATACCAACAATACCATATTTAACAGGCTTTGATGTAAAGCCCTTAACTACTTCAGCAATAGGAATTGTAACTTTTACTGATGGAACTAACGACATAATACCTAACCAACTACAATGTGAAGCATACGGTTATACTTATAACAAAGCAGACGGAACTTGCTCAATATTTAGATATAATACAAATTTAGATAGAAGTTTTAGCTACGTAACTAATAAACTACAGGGTGCAGGAAATACAACTGAAACAGGTACAAATAATACTTATGTAATAGGTGAAAATAATACAGTAAAAGGGTTTTCAAGAAACAACATAGTAGTAGGAAACAATAACGAAATAGCAAACGGAGTAAACAATGCAAATGTCTATGGCACTTTAGGAGAAGCTACAGCAGATAATTCTATAGTCTTAGGGGGTAATGTAGCATCTGACTTATTAGGTGAAAGGCAAAGCATTCAAGTAATATATGGAATACAAACTACAAACGGAACTAATACTGTAAGTTACTTAAACAACACAACTGATAAACTCTTAGCCGTTCCTGAAAACGCTGTTATGTATTTTCACGCAGACGTTATAGCAGTAAGAGTAGGAGGAACAGGAACAGGTAATTTAGGTGATTACGCTAGTTGGGTAGAAAGGGGAGTTATAATAAATGAAAGCGGTTCGCTTAGTATAAGTAGAGAAAGAGACGCAATAAAAAGCAATGGTACTGTTTCTAATTGGCAACCTACAGGTATAGCATCAGGAACTAACTTTGCTATGAGAGTAAGGGGAGCAACAGATGTAACAATAGAATGGTGTAGTAATATAACATTCACACAAATTAAAACAGGAGTAGCACTTTAAAAAATATAGTTATGGCAAACATGAACGAAAATATAAATATAAACGTCAACTCAAATGTTGGTGATGTGGCAAAAGACACAAAAAATGCAGCAGCAGAGTTTAAAGTTATGGGCGTTTCTCTTAATGGGATAAAAAAAGGTTTTGCTTCAGCAGCAACAACTGCAAAAGGGATGTTCGGCTCAATCAAAGCTGGTATAATTTCTTCTGGAGTTGGTGCATTTGTAATTTTAGTTGGTTCTTTAATTGCTTACTTTAAAAGTACTAAGGAAGGTGCTGAAAAGTTAGAGAGAGCAATGGCTGGGTTTGGCGCAGTAGTAAGCGTTATAACTGATAGGCTATCTGATTTCGGTAAAGTAATAGTAAGTGCTTTTGAAAACCCACAACAAGCAATAAAGGACTTATGGGAAGCTATAAAGACAAACCTACTTAATAGAGTACAGGGGATTATTGACGCCTTTGGATATTTAGGAAAAACTATTCAGTCAGCTTTAAGTTTCGATTGGGATGAAATGAAAGAAAACGCTGCAGGGTTTGGCGAAAGTATGCTACAAGTAGCAACAGGAGTAGATGACTTAACGGGAAAAATGGCTGCAGGGTTTAAGTCTTTAGGTGAGGAAATAAACAATGACGTAACTGCTATAATGGCATTAAAGAAAAGGACGCAAGAGTTAAGGCAATTAGAAAATGACTTTGCAAAAGATAGAGCAAAGACACGACAAGAAATACAAAAGGCTAGACTTGATGCTTTAGATGAAAGTAAAACAGCAGAAGAAAGGCTTGCAGCACTTCAAAAAGCAAACGAATTAGAACTACAGACCACTGCTGCTGCTATAGAATTACAAAAAAAGAAGATAGCAATACAAGCGGAAACTATGGACTTGTCTAAAAATTTGCAAGAAGACGAAGACGCTTTAGTTGCACTAGAAGTTGAATTAATAAATTTAAAAACTCAATCTTTTCAAACTCAGAAACGACTTGCTACTGAAATGGAAACTTTGACAAATGAAATAGCAGCCAACAAAAAAGCAAAAGAAAAAGAAGAAGCAGACGAAAAAGCTCAAAAAGAAAAAGATAGAATAGCGTCAGAAAAATTAAACTTACAAGCATTTGAAGATTTCAAATTAAAAAGAATAAAAGACGAAACAGACGCAGAATTTAAAATAAGAATAGACGCAGCGAAAAAGATTGAAGAAGCAAAAGCAAATCTACAGAAAAGAGGGTTTGCATTAGCTAAAACTTTAGCAGGAGAAAATGAAAGCGCACAAAAAGCAATAGCAGTTGCAGAAGCTACTATACAGGGAATACAGGGGGTTCAAAACGCTTATACTACTGCGCAAAAGTCACCTTATACTGCAGCGTTTCCTGGATATCCTCTTGTTCAAGCAGGTTTAGCAGCAGCTTTTTCAGCAACACAAATACAAAAAATATTAAGCGCATCTTCAAGCGGAGGCGGAAGCAGTTCAGTAGGGGGTTCAACACCACCAACACCTGCGACACCTTCACCACAAATGATGTCAGGAGCTTTTGACTTGTCAGGAGGATTAGAACCTGAACCAACTAGAGCTTACGTTGTAACGGACGAAATGACAAACAGCCAAAATCAATTAGCCAATATTAGAAGAAGGGCTACAATCTAAATATCAAATAAAAATTAACTAAATATATTATATACTATGCCTTGCGAAAAATGTGAAAACGGAAAATATAAATGGGGTAAGACGGGAAGCTGTACTTACGACTCAGTTGCTGAATGTGAAGAAGCTAACAAAGACTATTACGAAGAAATTAAAGAAACTAAAATAGTAGAATTAGTTATTGATGAATCTAATGAATCTTTGGCTATTGATGCTATTAGTTTAGTGTCAGCACCTGCTATTGAAGAAAATATGGTTTACATGAGTAAAGCTAAAAACAACTTAACTCTTGCTAAAATAGATTCTGAAAAACAGGAAATAATTTCACCTGCTTTAATCCCTTTAAAAAATATCTACCGATATGACGCTGATACAGATTCAGACTATTATGTTTATTTTAGTAAAGATACTGTAAAAAGATGTGCATATAGTTATTTAAAAAACAATAATCATCACAAAGCTACATATCAACACGAAGAAAGAGTTAGTGGAGTTTTAACGGTTGAGTCTTGGATTATTGAAGATAGTAAAACAGATAAATCTACTCTTTATGGCTATTCACTTCCTGCAGGAACTTGGATGGTGAAAATGTCTATAACTAATCCTGACCTATGGGAAAAGGTGAAAACAGGTGATGTTAAAGGGCTATCGATTGAAGGTTTTTTTACTTCAAAATACGAATCTATGCAAAAACAACAGCCTACGACTGAAGAAATCTTATCTGCTTTAAATGAAATAATAAGCGAAAATCAAACAAAGTAATAGTTTATCTATTATATATTACAAACACTAATAAAACTAAAAAGAAATTATGGACATTAAAGAACAAATCTTAGTAGCTCTAGGTCTTAACAAAGAAGAAACAGTTAAGTTAGAGTGGCAAGCAAAATCAGAAGACGGAACAATCTTTGTTTCAACTGCTGAGGAATTAGAAGCAGGAGTGGATATATCAGTTTTGACGGAAGACGGAACGACGATATTATTACCTGTAGGAACGTATAAGACTGATACAGGCGTATCTTTTAGAGTTGAAGAAGAAGGAATTGTTGCTGAAGTTATTGAGTCTGAAACTGAAGAAGTAGATACAGTTGAAGAAGAAGATTTAGCAGAAGAAACAGTATTGGCAGACGAAGACGAAAAAGAAGATTATGACGAAGAAGCTGACGTTGCAGATTGGAAGGGGATGGAGAAAAGAATTGAAAACTTAGAAATCGCAGTAGCTAAACTTAAAGAAGAAAAAGTTGGAGGTGATGACGAAGTTGAGGAAATGTCAGAAGAAACAGAACCATCTACTAACCCTAAGTCTATAAAAACTACAGAAGTTGTTGAGTTTTCAGCAGAAGACGAATTGACTAAGTTAAAAGAAGAAAACGAAAGGTTAAAAACTGAGTTAGCTTCACAACCTGCATCAGCTCCTTTAGATGTAAATAAATTCAGTTCAGACAGAAAACCTGTATCTAGAGCAGAATACAACAAAATGACAAGAAGAGAAAAATTCTTACACGATTTAAATAAATAATATAATAACTTAAAAAACAAAAAACATGGCTTTTACAACGACTAGCTCATTTTCGGGCAAAGCAGCGGGATTCTATATTTCCGCTAGTTTAAAACAAGCAAATTCATTAGACTACTTAACTATGATAGAAAATATCAAGTATAAGTCTAACATTCAACGCATGGCA
>VTLG01016908.1_pt1 | contig 15007 bp, 20 predicted proteins | sample 4694571 | NCBI WGS metagenome assembly VTLG01 (sample SAMN12604809, study PRJNA352737) | marine metagenome | biome: ENVO:00000447; feature: ENVO:00000209|ENVO:00000569|ENVO:01000036; material: ENVO:00002151; isolation source: viral sequences binned using virsorter ...
TTCTTTTCTTTTCTCATTTCTGCTACAACACGATTAGCTTCTAATTCTATAAGTCTGTTTAATAAAGAAGCCATAAAAATATCTTGATCAAATTTTTTCCTAACCATATGTGTGCAATATCTTTTTAAAGCATCTAAATTATTAGTATTCATAATTTCTCTACATTGCATTTCAACTTCCAACTGCATTTCCATAGGTGCTGGCTCTATGTCAATGTTGAGAAATTTAGTTATTTTCATATTATTGAAGATTAGTGGTAGAACCGGGATATAATCTGGCCTCAATAAAAGCAACTGCTTGATCGTCTATTGTGTTATCTGTTTGTTTGGCTAATGCCTTTAACAAATCAATAATTAATCTCTTCATTGCTTTAGATTTGATAAATACAAGAAGAATAGGTTTTAGAATTTTTACCATCGTTTTTATGTGTTACTTTCCAAACATAGCTACTTTGCTAGTATTAGACAAGAATCTTAACTTTTATGGTTGAAGAGAAAAAGAAAAATCCTTTTCAAAAACTAAGGGAGGGTCTTGATGATAAAGAAGAACAACTGGCAATTATCAGTTTGTTTGTCAGATTAGGTGTTGTTGTTTGGAGTGGATTTATTGTGACTCTTAACTACATATCAATTCCTGGTTACAGTTCAGAACCCAAAGACATCACGTTCCCTGCTTCGCTTCTGACGGGAGCACTCGCAACATTCGGGCTAGAGGGATCTAAGAAAAGTAGTAAGAAAGACGACAAGGTTGCAATCGAAGATGGTATGGTTCAAACTATAAGGGTAGTGACTCCAATCAAAATCGAGGGAGCAGAAGTAATCGACCCTAAACCTAAAAAATGAAAAGACTAATTCCGTTTTTATTCTTAGTTTCAACTCCTGCTTATGCAGATATAACGCATAGTATTCAATCCGTAGCTTCAGTAAGTACTGTTGCAGCCTCAGCGATGAGTGAACGTATTGGATCGTCTATTAGTGTTGCAGGTACAAACGTAACTCCAAAAGCTAATACAGTAGCAGGTCAGATAGGTTCTCTTGACTTAGCTGATGCTGGTATTACTAACGGTGTACCTACTGTTGATTACGACACTAGCTTTAATGTTGTAAATACTGGTGATGCCTTCTCAGCAAGCGAGACTTATATTGAAGCGGATGCTATCCCAAGCCTACTCTCTGCCACAGTGACAAACGGGGTAGTTCCATCGCTACCCTTACTTGGTAAAAACACAGTTACATCTGGTGGTGACGTAGGATCTGTTGCTATCACATTGGATAGTGGGCAAGCATTGACAGTTAACCTGTCTGATATGGGTGCTGGTACAACTGCAACTCTTCAGTCCACTATCACTCTTGGCCTTGATTAATGAGATGGTTTCTATGCCTGTTTCTTACAGTGCCTAGTGCGTATGCAGGAAGTATTACACCAAGGTTTACAACAGGTCAGATGGAATCATCTAGTCGTAGCGTATCTACGATCCAAGAAACGATTGTTACTGAAAATTATAGAACTGGCTTTTCATATACAGTTCAAGGGCATAACATTACTACAGATTCTTATATTTCACCTGATGCGACATATACAACAAGTCAGAATACAGGCAATGGAGCAGTTAATTTTCAATGGGTGACGCCAGAATTAACAAGCAAACCTCAGTGGACAATACTGAACGAAGGCTCAGATTTCAGTTTGGTCGAAAATTTCCTTGCACCTGGACTAGATGCAGTATCAGTAATAAATCGAACTCAAACTATAGAAACCCAAACAACTTCCTTAAGTATCTTTTCCCAATAGGGTTACTGTTTACAAGTCCTTTATATGCTAGTAATACAATAAGTTCTCCTTCCGCTTCATCTTCTGGAACGGTTATCAATAACGGCTACCAAACAATAAATGGGAATTTTCCTACTCATAGATTTTCAAACGGAATACAATGTCAGCTTCCCACTTTGGCTATTACTCCCTTTGTCACTAAAGGAGAAAATTTTTCCCTTCCAAGAAGTACAATCTCTCGAACCAATATTTATGACACTGCAAAAGACAGTAGTACAGGCGAGTTGCTTAATCCTGGGAATATTTTATATGTTGCAGAACAGGAACGATTAGATCAGACAGTATATAACTTAAATTATGGAATCACTGCTAGTTTTCAAATACCTTTAGGTAAAAACTTTAACAAGGAATGTTTAGAAGCAGCCCAAACATATAGGAAATATCAGGAGTTCATGCTTGATGCTAAAAAATTAGAAGTCAATCTTAATCGTCTTAAAATTTGTGCGGAGCAACTAAAACTAGGTGTGAAGTATATAGGGGATGATGCTATAAGCTGTAAAAACGTAGTATTAACAACGATACCTAATCAAGTAGTACCGCATAATCACAAATTAAAGTAGATAAGTCACGGGTATTAAACTCATCTACGGATAATTATTCTACCTTATTTTTTTTCTTCTTTGTAAGCTTTTTTATAAGATTTTTTACTAAAGGTTTTACGACATTAAGGAGTAATGGAGTAGTGGCAGCGACAGTAGCAATAACAGCAGTGCTAACAAGCTGTGGAGGATTCGGTATGTACTGATCTTTGAAGGGTACGTCTTCATAAAGAGTGATACACTCAATTCCATCTTCTCCTCTTTTATAACCAGAAACACGTTCTAGACGTTTTTCGTTAACAAATGAACCAATTCTTAAATCTTTTTTACCAGGGCAGGGTGGTATTTCTATTGTTTCTTTCTCTTCTTTTTTCTTCGGTATAACAGGTCTATATTGTGGTTGTTGCGGAGATTGCGTAGGAGTTACTGTTTCAATAAGTTTGCTTGGATCATATTCTATTGGATTGAAGGAAGGCATTTCTCCCTCTGGACAAGTTGTATATGCGTTCCTATCGTTGTATAAAATACTAGGATTTTTTGTTATTTCTAAATCTCTATGATATAAATTACAACCTGGTATATTTCCTGTTAAAACGTGCTCAGTTGCAAAAGGTGTTTTTGGTATATCTATCTTCGGTATTTTTATCTCAGGAACTTTAATCGAAGGCATCTCATTTGATGATCGGCATTGATGGGCCTGTCATTTTAGGTAAGCCTTTATCTAATATTTTTGGCATCATACCTTGTACGTTACCAAGAATCTCATTCATTACTCTTGATTTAAACTGTTCTGAAGTTACATACTTGTAACCAAAGTACGCTCCACCACTCATGGAAGCTACCATGATGAATGAGACAATACTCAAAACATTAGCGATTTTTTGAAACATGATAAAAGAAGCATTAATTAAGGCTTTAGCACCTATTTCTTTGATGGTGCTTTTTCTGATTCTTGGGTTAGCTCCACTGTACCTGTTGGCTGGTCTGATGACTCGATCTTTTTCAACAACATCTCCTGTGCCTGAATACCGCCCTCAATCATCGAAATAAATTTTGTTTCTTGTTCAACAACAGTATTAGCTTGTTCTAATCTTTCCTTATGAACTTTAAGCTCTTCTTTCCATTCAAGGATTTGTTTTTCAATAATAGTTTTCATGGTTAAACGATAGTAAGAGTTTCTCCTGACCCTACAGTAACAGTAACACCACTGTTAATTGTAATTGGGCCAGCAGCCATAGCATTTTTGCCATTAGTTATAGTATAGTTCGTAGTTACAGCTTGGTCATTTTCGTAAAATACTTCGTCAGATCCACCACCTGTAGCACCAGCAGATATGCCTGTTAGGTTCGATCCATCGATAGCTGGCAAAGCTCCAGATAAATTAGATGAACTTAATGTTGAAGAAGATGTAAGGTATCCAGCACCATTAGTAATTGCATTGTTATTAAGAGATATATTGGCAGAACCATCAAAACTAACTCCTGCAATAGTTCTTGCCGTTTCTAAAGCTGTAGCCGTAGCAGCGTTACCAGTGCAAGATCCTGACGATCCAGAAGCATTACCAGTTACGTTTCCTGTTAATGCACCAGCAAACCCTGTAGCTGTTAAAAGTCCTGATGAAGCATTGAAAGTTAAATTACTTCCGCTATGTGGAAGTTGATTACCTGTTGCAGCTTGTGTAAATAAAACAAAACAAGAAGTATCTGATGAATTATCTGTTACTGTAACTCTTGTTGAAGTTGTCGCAGTAGCAGCGTTTCCTGATGTATTTTGGTTGCCAGAAGTGTTTACACCTGGAAGATTAATATTAGCTGATCCATTAAAACTTACACCACCAATAGTTCTTGCAGTGGCTAGTGTTGCTGCGGTAGATGCTGCAATACCAAGAGCATCTATATCCGACTTACTTTGATCGGCTGTAGCACCATCTTCAACATTCAAGATTGTTCGTACTTGACCAGCAGTTAATTCTTGAGGTACTCCATTACTTACTCTTCTACCGACAATAGTGTTAGCAGATAAAACACTCATTTTAGAAAATGAAATACCTGCACTTGCGTTTATATCAGCATTTACAATAGTTCCATCTGCTATTTTTGCACTTGTTACAACCCCATTATCAATAGTAAAAGTATCGCCACCATTGCTGACAGTAATATCTCCTTTGTCTCCATCGTCTATACCACCACTACCTGATATTTCTGCTACAGATCCATTATCTTTCTTTGTAAATAACTTGCCATTATCAGTTCGTATTGCTATTTCACCAACACTTAAATCACTTGCACCTGGATCGCTACCACTTCCTCTTTTAAGCTTAATTGTGTTAGACATTGGTTCACCTCCCTATGATTTGATTCTAGTAACTACCCCCATCTATGTCGAACCCAGAAGTAGAACCATCTTCTAAAAATGTAACCAAGTCAGACAGGGCAACCTGTTTCATTGTGCCATTATCATTCATAACCATACGATCTGCTGTTGCCAAAGTTGTAGAGGTAGCAGATGTACCCCCGTCTATAATATTTAACTCAGCAGTTGTTACTGTTGCTCCATCAAGGATAGCTACTTCGGTTGAAGTTAATGCAGCTAACGCAGCAGAAGCACCTGATTGACAACCAGACAAGTTATCAAGGTCTGCATCATAAGCTTGAACATTTGTTCCAATCGCTAATCCCAAAGCAGTTCTAGCTGCACTTGCACTTGTAGCTCCCGTTCCACCATCTCCTACCGCAAGAGTTCCTGTTATAGAACTAGCAGCAAGATCAACAGCAATTTCAGTGGACTCAATAACAAGTCCACCATTAGCTTTTAGATCAACAGATAGTGTATTGCCAGATTTATCTAAACCATCTCCTGCTGTAATCTGACCAGCACCAGAAAACTGTGCGATAGTAAGGTTATTCGTTCCAACAACCGCAGATCCTTTGTTAGAAGTACAAACAAACCCATTGTCAGCGTTAACAGTTCCTTGCTCAACAAAAGTAAAGAATCCAGCAGCGTCAGCACCAGCAGCTAAATCATCTGCTCTAGCTGGACTAGATCCTACAACATAAATACCATTTTCTGAAGCAGTTGATTGGTTTTTAACAAGAACACGATCATTAGTAGAAAGAGTTACACCATCTAACGTATCTCCATTATTTAGTGCAGTAGATATTGTTATGTTTGCTGTAGTAGCTGCCACACAAGAATCTTTAACATCTAAACCTTGACTTGTGGCCTCAACGAACGATTTAGTCGCAGCATCAGAACTATTTACAGGATCAGCTAGGTTAGTTATTGTCTGACTATTTAATGAAACCGAACCTGTTGGTGCAGCCATTTGATCTAATCTATTTGTTCTTACACCAGCATCAAAATCACTTATCTTGGTATGAGCTATAGAAGGTACATCAGCAGCTACCATAGCTCTGAATGTTGCAGCACCATTACTACCATCTGGTGCAGCTAAAAATGTATTCTGTGTTCTACTCGTAAATAAATCAGCAAAACTACCAGATCCACCAATCGCTTCAATAGTTGTAGCGGAACCTCCTGCTCCACCTGTTCCAATACCAATGAATAACTTTTTATTACCTTCAGCAAAAGCTAATTCAGCATTTGCAAGACTTGTAGGTGCTGATGATCCTGTGGATCTTTTTATTCGTACTGTGTTAGCCATTGTTAAAAGTTGCCCCCATCGACAAGTGTAAGTTTGGTAGTAGTTGCATCTGCTTTAAATTTAGCAGAACTTGAGTCATAGTAAATGACAGAGCCATCAACTTTGTCGGTGTCCTCTAGCTCAAAACCAACTGGTCCTTGTGGACCTTGAGTGGCTACTGTAACAATAGTGGTATCACCTTCATTAACTGTAACAGTATTTTTGGTGGTTGTAACATTTACAGTTGTCATGCTGTATAACCCTCTGATACAAATATAGTACCTTCTAAATAATATTCTTTTAATCCAGCAGGATTTGTAAGAGCAACGTCATATTTTAAAACTTCTGGAGTAAATGTTCCTGTTTGCGTATCAGTGAGTGCAATATCCACAGTTCCAGTACTTCGATTAGTATAAGTTACAGCAAAATCAGCATATTTATTAGATCGTGGCTCATCCCAAACTTGAGCAGCAACAGTATAACCAACTAAAGAAATTGCAGCATTGCTACTATCCTTAAACACAAGTTGAATACTGTGATCTGCTCTTCTTTGAACTGTCATATTATATGTTCCAGGAGTTATTGCCATTATCAGCTAGGTTTTGGGTTGGCATCTTTAACAGATTTTATATGTGCTGCCCATGTTCCAGTAGTATCAAATTTACCATCAACCATATCGTGATACAACATATCAAGTTGATCTCCAAAACTTGCATATCTTGTTGTTCCATCTTCTGTTCTATCAGTTCGATATTTAAGTTTATCTAACTCAACTCTTGCTGCATCAACTAAAGCTTGATCTATCTCTATAAGATTATCGTCACCATCAAATACTCCTTCTGCATCAAAAATACGGCTGGCATTTGGATATGCTTTGTAAATAGCATCATGGTCGTATTCAACACTCATGCTCCAATCTCCATAACTGATATAGCAGAAACAGGTCTGTATTGACTAAAGTTGTTTCCAGTTGTTGCTGCTCTATTAATATACATTGTTCCATTACTTTCTACATGACCTTGTATTTTGTAAGTAATTTGAGATGTTGTATTTGGTTCGTCTAATATCGTCATTCCTAAATTAGTCATGTGCGAACCATCAGATTGTATATTACCTTGAGAAGTTGTAACTCTAGCTCTATTTCCCTGAGTATCTGCTCTTCCTATTTGTGTACTGTTTCTAAATATAATTTGAGCAGATCGGTAGCCACTTGGTCCATGAGTGTGAACACTATACCAAATAAGAATTTTACTGCTTGAAGCTGATGGTGTGATATTTACTGAAAGTCCAATATCTCTAAAAGTATTACCAGAGATAGATAAAGAATTACTTGTTTTCAACATACTATGCTGAACTTGTAAAACTTTACCTAAAGCACCACCTGATGCAATAGTTGTACCATCACCAAAATTAACTGTCATTGAATAACCTCCTGTAGAACAAATTTAAACTTTTTACCATTTCGTCTGTTCACTAGAAAAAGATCATCTGCTCCTTCCTGTATAGTATAGCTTCCCCAAGTTCCGTCAACGTCATTCTTATGGCCTTCGTTAGATAAATTAAGGTCATTTATAAATAAATTAGCCCATCTAAGTGCAGACGATCCTAAATCATAAGCGTTATTTGTAGCAGGAGTTAAAGTGTGCAGCCCTGTAAGATTTTGTCCTCCAACCTGACTTACTATTGAGGCTGAAGTGACTAAAGTTCCTGTTTCATCAGGTAAGGTTATTGTTCTATTAGAAGCAACAGTTGAAGGTGCTTTTATTCCTACATAATTACTGCTATCAGCATCACCAAATCTGATTTCGTTCTGTGTTCTTAAAGTTATACCATTTGCATCGAATATCATCTGCTCAGTTCCAGAAGAACTAAATCCCATAATATTTGCAGATTTTCTAAATAATCCTAAATCTGGGTCTGTATCAAAAGATAATGCTGGTGTAGATGCACTATTTGAGTCATCTATCTTTAAAACACCTGTCATTGTGCCACCAGATTTAGAAAGTAATCCTAAATTAGCTTGATCTATATTCCCTATCTCAGTAAAAGCACCATTACTTGAGTTTCTGATTTTTAAAATATTTGTTGTGGTATTAAGAAAAGGCATACCAGCTACACATTGACTTGTAGCCAAATCAGTTGATTTTGAATTACTTGATTGAATCGCAGCAAAAACATTATTAAGATCAGTTCTTACGTTGGCTCCAGAAGCATTTTCGATTGTGTAATTTGTAACGTCAGCCACAGTTAAATACTATTTTCCTCCATGTTAACCTCCTTTGCCGAAACCAACAGCACTATAGGTAAAGTTCCTATCAATACTAGCATTACTTGAGTTTTTAAAATGAACTGTAAAGCCAGTTCCAGATATACTACTGAGTTCAAAATAATCTCCTGTTGCCATATTTTGCGGAGAAATACTAACAGAAGGTAAGAAACTATTTAAATTACCAAGTGCAGACGTACCAACAAAGAATGGCGATGTAAATGTAACAGCTTTTGCTCCTGCACCAGACGCTATAACAGAAGATTGTTCAGTTCTTGATGGCATTGTTGCTGTATATCCTGCTTGCTGAAGATTCATGTTTTGGGCTGTATCTGATGTAGATAACGTAATTCTGAACTGAAATCCTCTACCTTTAAATGTTCCATTGGCAAAATCATTAAAGTCTGTATAGGAACTCATATCTGTGGAAGTTCTTACTGCTATTTTTGCATTAGCTTCATTTGCAACAGTTCCATCAAAATCTGTCCAAGTATCTATATTATCTGTTCTGTTATCAAATTGATCTCCTACATAAAAACCAACCCCTTGAAAATGTCTTTTTAAAGTAAGCGAAAATGTACTACCAAGATCAAGAGTAGTCACAAAATCATAAGTACCACTTGAATTAGATACAGGGTTTGTAAGTTTTAAACCACCTAAACTATTATCGTAAACTACATTACTTTTAGTTCCGTTATATGGTGTGCTGTCAGTATCTTCTCTATCAGTTTTTACAACTATTGAATCAAGAATATCAACAAGTGAAAGATTTACACTAGCTGCTGTAGAACTAAATCTTCCACCATCATCTTGAAATTTAAGAAGATAAGTTCCAGCTAATGCAGGAGCTATGACTTCTGTAGCATTACCAGCTACAGCTTCAATAATGTCTTGAGCAGCTTGGAAAGTTGCTGCACCTCCAGTTAAATTTGTATGCCTTACATAAACTCGACCACCATGTAAAACATCAATAGCAGTGGCTTGTGTAAATCTAAGCCTTACAAATTGTTCATTGATTGGTTCGATAGTAAGTCCAGATACGTTTTCTGGTAATGCTGTTTTACCTTGAGCAGTAAATGAAGTTTCAGTTGAATTTGCAGATATTTCTCCTCTTGCGTTATATGAAAAAACTTGAATTGTATAAGTTGCTTTTACAGTATCTAATAACTCAAAATCACTACTAAATACGATTTGAGAAACATAATTACCATTTTCTACTTTGTAATTGACAAGATATTGAGTAACTCCCACAACAGGTTGCCAATCAACAATTAATTTACTTCTAGCAATACTATTTATAACAACTGTCTTTTCTGAAACTGTTAATGCACTTGGAGGATTAGCTGGTTGGTTTAATATAGATATAGTTCTTGTAGGTAAAGCAATGCCGTTTTCAATAAAGTTGTACTTGCCTTCTACATAAGATAAAGCTGTAATTACATAATTAATGTCATCTTGCTCTTCTACTTGAATAACCCTAAATAATTGAGTCTGTAATGTCGTGCTAGATATTAGATAAGGTGCATTTACATTTGGTGCGGAAGAAAAAGCAGAACTAACAGTTAAAACTGCATTTGATATAGCAGTAATATTTCTAGATTCAACTGATCCATCAGACAAAATTACGCTGATCGTAGGGTTATCACTTAAGGCAGGTAAGCCTGTTTGCTCTAAAGCATCAATAGTGATTGTTGTAGTAGTTGCAGTTACTACACGACCACCTCTTCTAGCTCCTGCTCTTACAGGATCGTTGATTTCAATAACTGAACCAGGTCTTACTACAATTCCTGCATCTATTGAAGTTGAAAATGTAACTGTCTCACTTTCATTTTGTTCAGCAAAAAGTATTGCACGACCTAATCTGGCAGCTTGATTCCGAGAAGTACAAGCAAATGCTTTTACCTGTTTTATTATCGTTCCAAATTTAGCTATAGCTGCTGCATCTTCTACTACTTCAAAATCAACCTCTTTAGAATCCATGTTGAAGTAACTAACAGAAACAACAGAATGACGTTGTTTTAAACTACTTCCCTGATAAGTAAATCCTGTTTCTCCAACATTAGCTAAATTAAATAAATAACTTGCTGTAGTTTCTTTATCTTGAGATATGGTTATAGATCCAGCAGACCATATTGGCATACATCTCATAACACCAGCTAGGTCATTTATTGCTGCAAACGCTTCTTTAGGACTTTGAATATTTACATTGCAACTAAATCTAGCTTCTTCTGCTCCTGATCCAGTTCCATCATCTACTAAGGTGTTTGCATATTTACTCGCAGCTACAAAACTAAATAAATCTAAATTACTATCAGTAACGTGATCCCCCAAACCATACCTCGTGTTTGTGAGAAGGTCCAATAAGCACATTGAAGGACAATTTGTATATCGAGCAGCTTGAAATGTTCCGTTAAATATATAGCCACTTGGATATATTATTCTGCCAGTTTGCACATCAACAGTTGGTGTTCCAGAATTATTAGCTCCTGCTCCTGGTATTCTTACTTTTATTCCTCTAATCCGATATTTTCTCGTAGGAATACGATTAAACTGCTTACTATCTAAACGAAGAGCTACATAAGCACTATTAGGATAAGTAGAATTATTATCTATAACTTCTTGAAGGCTAGTAAATTCAAAAGCATTTACTCTTTGTTCACTTGAACTATCTGCTGTAACTCGAACTACTCTTACATCTACAGTTGTAAAACCGCTAGTTAATTCAATTCTGTGATCTCTTGCATAAGCATCTCCAGTTCTACCAGAAACAACTCCACCATTTGTTGGAGTTATTTTGTCAACAAAACCACCAGAATCATGTTGAATTTGTATTTTATATTGAACAGTGTCTCCTCTAATATCTCCATCATCTTCTAAAACTTGTATTTGAGGCCAAGTTAAAGTAACAATTACAGCATCTACATCTGTGTTTGTAATTTGTCTAGTTACAGGTGCAGATGTAGTCACAGTAACCCCAACAGCAGTTGGTGATCTACTTTCAGCAGGAATACCACTCATAGCAGTTTGGTTAGCCGTTCCAAACTCTGATTTAAAAGTTACGTCTTGAAAATTAAAATCTGTATCCGCAGGGCTAGTACTTGTAGCGTCAGCAGCAAGTATAGGAGTATCGTCAAGAAATACATCTTTTAAACTTGCATTTTGATATGCAGTAGTTCCTTTTGTACGTTCTTCCTTAGAGGCAGTAGCAAATCCTTCTATTTCTCCTTCAGAAATTAAGTCTTGAACAGTAGCAAAACTTCTACTATGTAAAGTATCAGGAGCACGATACGGAGGAGGTGGTTGCCTATTACCACCGCCACCAGCACCTTTAATGATTTTAGTTTCGTCTGTCATGCTTCAACCTGATTAGTGTCAATCGCTGCACTTATTACAACACTTCCTGTAATTATTTCACCATATACTATAGGAACAGGAGTACCAGCCCTTGATGTATTTTGCACTCCACTAAAATTAAAAGATAATTGTGGATCTTCCTCTGAATTAAATTTTTGTGGTTCTGGCACAGGAAATAACAAATCAGAAACACCAGATAGTGATAGCGATGCACCTATTGCAAATAATCCTTTTTGAAGCAATCCAACTTTTGCAAATCCTTTAGAAAAAGCTACACCCAATCCTGCTGAAGTTCCAAACGAGAAAAATGATGCTCCTATCAATGCAGCACCTAATAATATTTTTCCAAAACCTCTACCAGCACCACTAATAGCTGGAATGAAATGTATATCTTCCTGTCCTATAGGATAGGCTAATTCACTTTCATCAATATCATAATTACCAACTTTTACCTGATAATATTTAGGACACATAAAACGTTCTACTTCTGGAAAATTATGTATTAAAAAACTTACTGCCTGAGAAACACTATTAACTTTTATCTCGAACTCTTTATGTCCGATAAATTCTGCTAATTGTCCATATAATTTTAACTTACGAAGCATAGCGATACCTCTTTCCTGTACATTTTAACAACCATTCAGAGTAAGGCTCTCTACAAGATAGTCTATCGGTTAAATGATGAATAACATCACCTTCAAAAAATAATGCCACATGATTTAAAGTTGGATGCAAAATACTCATAAGCAATACATCCCCATTCTGTAATTTTTCTTCTGGTCTAAGTTCTCTAAAATTAGTTCGCCAAGCACAATCTTCAAACAAAGGTTTATTATTAAATTCTTCCAATGTTATAGGTCTATCCCAATCTCTAAGTTCAATATTTCTTTCTTCTTTATACCAATCTCTAACTAAACTCCAGCAATCAGTAATACCCCAAACCCATTGTCGCCCTAATAAAGGTGGCTTATATCCGCATGGTTCTAAATATGCCCATTGTTCTGTTTTAGGATTAACAATATACCAAGGTAAATTACTATCTTCACAACTAATCTTATCTGCCTGACTAGGGGTAGGAGGTGTTATAGGGTGACTATGAACCACTCCAACTATTTCTCCTGTATTATCTGCCTTTACATAATCTTCTGGATCGATGATAAAACATTGATGTTCTGTCATCGAAAGATTGCGACAGGGATAGTATCTTTCTTTACCTTTTACGTTCAAAAGCAAACCACAAGATTCTTTAGGATCTTCTCGTTGAGCATGAAGTAGTGCTTTATATTTCCAAGTCATTGAACAAACGTACCAATAGAAGGAAATATGGATCTAGTACATTGCCTTTTGGGAATCCTAACTCCTGCTAAATCTGTAGGAGCAGCAAGTTCAAATTCAACAAGCTCTCTAGTTTCTGTTGCTTTACGATCAATCGAATATATCTCTTGAGGAAACTCTGCCTCATCGTCTGCTGTTGGGTTTGTTCCGTCAGCAAAATTAACTGCATCAAGAAATTTAGCTAATGTTCTTATTCTAGTTACTGTAGCCCCTGTCAAATCATTACCTGTTGTCGTTTCATTAACAGATAGGAGTATTGATGAGATTAATCCTGTAGCATTACTAATTACTATTTTAGGTCTAGGTAACTGTCCTTTTTGAAAAGCAAAACCTGATGCTTGTATTGGAAATCTAAGATATTCATTACCAGCCCATACTATTTTTCCATTAGCATTTAAGTTACTTCCAGCATGAAACCTATAAATTGTATTTGCACCATGTAATGCTGTTGATAACTGAAGAGTAAACAATTCAATAATCGCTGATGGGTTAATAGATTGTAAATTACTAAATACTGCTGAATTTACTGACATTATGATACTGGTTCAAATACTTGTCGAAAAGTTGCTTGAATTGTTGCTCTATTGTTATATGGTATTGATTTGCTCCAATTTTCACAAACAAATTCAGAGGATGAACTTTCTCCTGGTGGAGTAAAAGTAAAGCTATCACTATCATTTGCTCTAGCATCTAAAAATGTTTCTATAGTATCTGCATCTGTTTCTGAAACATTAAAAGTAAGTTGAAAAACTTTTGGATTCTGATGTTGTGCTAATCCAAAAAGAATACGATGCTCATAACCATCAGCAAAACGAACAGTGCGAGTTAGTGGTGCAGAAGTTTTCTGTTGACCATAAGTAGGTTTTATTGAAGGAAACGTAGCCATTATGCAAGTAATCCTCCTGGTCTTTTTTGCTGTATTAATTCAGATTGTACCGCAACTGATATGAGCCGACCAAGCTCTCTACCTTGTTCTTCATCTCCTTCAACAGAAGAACCAGAAGCATCTACATTTACTACAACATTAGTCGAACTGCCCATGTCTGAATTAGGCACTATCCTTCCACCTGTGTTTGGAACAAACATTTCAGGACCACGTTCTCCAACCATATAACTTTTTCCTGCACTAACAGGACCACCATTAGCCCTAAAGAATCCACCAATTCCAGGTAAAGAACCAAGAAAAGCATTTACACCAAATCTGATAAGAGATCTTTGTATTTCTGAAAATACACTACGAGCAACATCTCCAAGAGTTTTAGTACCATTTATCGCACCTTCTATAGCATCAACTAAACCAGTTTCTACTGTTGAAGCAATACTTGAATATAAGGTATTTAATTTTTCTAATTCTCTTTTTAAACGAACTTGTCTTTCTATTTCCGCTTCATCAAATTCAACACCAGCTTTTCTAGCAGCTTCTATAAGTTTATTTTTTTCTCTTATAATTTCAGCTTCTCCTTGACCTAGTGTAATTGCATTATTAAGAAAACCTATTTGATCTGTTAAAGATTTAGTTATCTGTTCATATTCCATTCTTGCTAATTCTGCTGCTTTTTTACGAGCATCCTCTATATTTTTTGCTTTCATGAGTTTTACAATCTGATCATCTAATTGTCTAGCGACATTTCTATTTGCATTTTCTCTTTGTTTTACTAGATCCATTATTTCTTTATCCTCTGTTTCTAACTTTGCTTGTGCTAATAAATTTGATCGTTCAAAACCTATTATTTTTTTATCTGTATCTTGATCAGCACCTTTTGCAAATAATTTTGCTATTTCAGTACCAAGCCTTGTAAAAAATTTACTCATTTCATTTGTAAGGTTTTGGCTGCTATCTGCAAATGCTTGTAATGCTTCAACACCATCTTGTCCAACTAATTTTGTTGTCTCTTGAACAGCAGCATTATATGCAGCTTGTTTACCTTGAGTTTGTTCAATTAGTTTTAGATATCTCTCTGTATCAGTTCCAAGTAGTCCAAGAGATTTAGAAACTGTATCAATGTTTAATGTTTTAGGGTCTAAAGCTTTTCCTAAGTC
>VTLG01004711.1_pt1 | contig 15006 bp, 15 predicted proteins | sample 4694571 | NCBI WGS metagenome assembly VTLG01 (sample SAMN12604809, study PRJNA352737) | marine metagenome | biome: ENVO:00000447; feature: ENVO:00000209|ENVO:00000569|ENVO:01000036; material: ENVO:00002151; isolation source: viral sequences binned using virsorter ...
GATCTACAATACTTACATAAGGTGCTTGCGTATAACTTCCACTTTCCTCCATTTCTACATGTGCCACTTGTCCAGTAGTAACAGAAATAGCAACATTTGCTTTAGCACCTGAACCTGTTCCACCCCAGAAACTAACTTGAGGAACACCACATTCTATAGGACCAGTATCACATTGATCTAAAGTATTAGCAGCTGCTTCTTGAGGGTCAAATTTAAATTTATATTTACTAATATTCTTAGGAACTTTAGTAAGTTTTTGAAATTTTTCTCCAACTTTCTTAGCCTTATCAAAAATATTATTAGTATTTAAAGTAATCTTTACTGGACTACCACCATCTAAAAAATTCCATTCTTTTACAACAGGATCATCTTGAGAAGGACTGACTTCACAATTCAAAAGATCCATTATAGAACCTAAAACATCACCAATAGAACCTAAAATATCAGTTGCTCCACCAAGAACATTAGAAATAGTTCCTATAACACCATTAATTAATGCAGATAATTGACCAACAATTTGTCCAACAAAATTAGATACAAAATTTTCTATCAAACAACTAGCAGTATTAACAACTTTATTAACAACCGAAAGCAAACCTTTACCCACAAGATTTGGCATCTCAGATATTGAGAGATTAAAGGCACAAGAAAGAGCTTTGATGAGTTGGTTTATTATTTTATTATTAGCAAACTTACCTGATAACGGAAAATTAGCCGTCACCAAATTCATTGCCGTATTAAGTTTTCTAAGGAACTTTTTCTGAACCTGTACCATTATGGTATTAATATATCCACTTATCAATTTTACTTGCTTACTCAATGCGTCAGAAATGTTCTTCACCGACTTCTCTGCATTCTCAAGAGTTTCTAAACTTTGTCTCAGAACACTATCACTTCCTATTAAATCCTTTTTTAATTTTTGAACATCTTTAATTGAATTTTCCATTGCAGAAGACATTCCTCCTACAGTATTCTTTGCACCATCTAATACTGGAAACTGCCATTTTGCTTCGTCTCTTGGACTATTCTGAAGATAATCTGCATACGATCTCCATGAAACATTAAACTCTTCATTTCCTGGTACCAATGCTCCATCCAACCATTGAGTATCTGGTGCAGGGTAAAGCGTATTTGTAGGGTCAAAACCACTTTGAGGACCATAAGCAGAATCTTCAATTAGTGGTAAATCTCTTACAGTATTTTGAGCAATTCTTTCAATAAAATATTCATTTGTTTGGAGATCTTTTGTTACATATACGAATGTACCAAGCTGATACATTGGAATACCCAAACATTCTCCCCTCAGTCCTGATGTAGAATTACGAGGATATGCCCAAGGTAATGCCTCTTTTGGTGAATCTGGATCATGAACTCCCAATATCCTTATCTTCCATCGCATCAAATGAATCATATCGTCAGCATTAAACTTTGACGGTTGTTCAGTTTTAACCGTGCTAATATCATCCGCAATCTTGGCCAATTGCAATCTACTGTGACCCAGATGCTCTTCTACTAATCTTCGTGCGTATCTTTGGATTTGTGATTCCATTAGTTATTAATCATCGTATACCCTACACTCTAAAGAATCAGGGTGGTTATCACAATAAACTTCTAAGTGTTGATCTTCATGTCGTGTATGCCAATCATTAATCTTACCTTCATTCTTATCTACTTCCTCATCACTATGAGCATGAAAAGCATCATTGTGCATTTCTAAATCTTCTTTAGAGTATTCGATCATACCATGATTGATATGTTCTTTACCATCTTTAGGGTCAATATAAACCTCATGATTTAGATCGTGTTCTGGAGTGTTAGTTGTCATAAAAGTAATCCCTTACATTGATATTTATTATACACTATTTGATAAAGGATAAAAAGTTAGAATCCATAACTTTATCAGCATTTGAAGATGCATTTGAAGATTTGGATTCGCCACTATAAGAATCACCATAGGAGTCTCTTACTAAATTTAATCCCGTAAAAGCCTTGGTTCCGTCACCATAATGACATAAATCTGCTATCATATATATACCACTATTTCGGAACCTACTTCCCCGAACCGTTTTCGCTGTAGTCAGCTCCTCAAATTCACAATAAATTAAATCACCAGCCTTCAAACTTAAATCTGCACCAATCACAATCTCCATAGTTATATCCATTTTTTGTCTATAATTTTGATGTGCTTGTTGAAAAATATTCTCAACTTCATAATTAGGTTGACCCGTTTTTTTTATTTGAGACTCTAAAGTTTCATGACCTATCACATTTTGACCTACCGCAGCTCTTGTTCTTTGAACTGTTGTTAATTTATCATCATACTCTGGATTAAATGTAGGTAGATGTCTTCCTGCTAGAATTCCATTTCCTTTATCTGCTGCAGTTAGTGGATAAGCTTCATAAGTTTTTGTAACTTCATTAAAAACTTCAATTCTACTTCCTCTTGCTCCCGATTCAAAATCTGCTAAGGCATCAATATTACGATTAATAGTAGAGGATAAAATCTTACCCTGAAAACCTTCAGGAGGAATAGGATCGGCGTTTTTATTCTCAATAAATCTCTTAATTCGTTTATCAGTGGTATCGAATAACTTATCCAAAGATCTAAAATGAAATCTATCCCAAGTCTGCCAAAAAAGATATCCCGCAGTTTTTCCCAAAGGATTTTTCTCGTCTGTTGTTCGTAATGAAGCAGGAATAGCAAGTTTTTGAAGATCTAAAAGCATTTCAAAAGGATATCTATCTTGTCCCCACTCATGATATTGATTAAGTGTTTCATCAATATATGTTTCATTCCATTTAACAGATTTCAAATCATTCTTAAGAATAGTTAATGCAATATCTGATATCTTTCCACTGTACTGCATTCTGCATCTATTACCTAAAAGAGTATTATCAAATGCTTCTTTACTTACCGCAGTTATAACATAAGTTTGATTTTGGAAAGATTGCTTAGAACTAGTTAAACTAGCCAATCTTAAATCAGCACCATCATCATGAGCTAAATTAACTTTAAAACCATTCTTATCCTGTATATCGAAGAATATTTTTTCTGTTCCTTGACCAAATCCCGCATCCAATAATCCTACAGCCGCATCTGTACCATCATCAGCCTTTACAGTATTACCAGTATCCACTATATACGCAGTGAGTTCCACATAAGGAGAAAAAACACTCTCACGATACTCAAAACGTGGAGTACCTGCCCGTAAATCGATGATCTCGCCATCTTCATTTGAATGAATTTCAAATACATTAAATTGTAAGGATTCTTCGACTGCCATATATCTTTTATTATACTTCTATTGGCTGTATATATGTAGTAGTATTATCTACAACCATCATACCACCTTGAGCATAAGAAGGATGAGTATCCAATCCCTCTGCTTTATTTTGAGTATCATTAGGAAGAATATTCAATCCCTCTGCTTTACTCTGAGTATCATTAGGAAGAATATTCTCAGAATGACCTTTTAATATACCATATTTGTCTAATCTTTCTTCTGGTGATAATTCAAGATATTCATTATATTCATTAGCAGAAACCTCTTCATTATTAATATATGATTTTCCTGTCTCAATATCAAATCTATTAGTAAGAGTTTTTTCCTCTTTTATTTTATCTTCTACACCATCTTTCTCAAGGGTAGAAGCATCTTTTTTATTTTCTTTATTTCCAAAAACCCCATCATATATAAAACCACCCAACTTATCACCACCCACACCACCTAAGAAACTACCAATGGCAGTTCCAACAAATGGAACAGGAATTAGAGTTCCTATTGCTCCACCAATCCACGCACCCAATCCTGCACCAATTGCCATAAATGCGGATCTTCCTAAAGGTTCTTTAAATACAAAATAATTTAAAGCAAAATCAATTAATGCACCAATAAAAGGAATTTTCTTTACAATAGGACTAATAATTTTCTTAGCAGCACTTAATGTTCCTGAAACTGCCTTTAGTCCACTCTTTGCTCCTGCTTTTAGCACAGGGGTTGCTGTTTTTAGTGCTGATTTTACTACAGGGGTTGCTGTTTTTACTGCTGATTTTACTGCAGGAGTTAATTTTTTTGCCGTAGTAGATAAATTTTTGGTTGTTGTCTTTGCTGCCGTAGATAAATTTTTTGCTGTTGTTTTTGCTACATTTTTTGCCTTTGAAGCAACATCGGTTACCCCTTCCCCAACATTTTTCAGAGTCTGACCAGGTTTAAAGTTTTTTAAGTTTTTTGAAACTCTTGATTGTAAATTAGCAACGTTTTGTGCCTGATTTGGAAAGAGTCGATCTACTCCCATGTCAGCCACCATTCCAATACCAAAACCTCGAAGATTTTTAAGGTTCTTAAGGTTTTTAAAATTTAATATGTTTTTACCAAAATTCTTAAATCTCGCCAATCTTCTTAGTCTTCCAAACTTTTTTACCCTCTTCAATTTGTCTGCCCTAAGTTTTCTAATATTTTTCACCCTTCTTAATTTCTCAGTACGTCGAGAATCAAATAATCTTTTGTTTAAATTTCTTCTTCTTCTTATTCTATTTCTAAAACTTCTCGTGGGTTGTTTGATTTTAGGTTTTCTTCGGAATGGATTAAATAAACCAACTCGAACCCCAATCATTGCAGCAATCAATGCACCATTCATGAACTGAGTGAATAACTTTGCAAACTTATCAAATAATTCACCAGCACCTTCTCCACCAATGGCTACAATTCCTTCTCTTAACTTTGCCACTCCCCCATAAGATGCATCAATAAATCCAACTACAAATCCAATCGTTGCCTTAAAAATACCACTTATAAAATTAATAATAGGTTTCAACCAATTAAAAATTTTCCTTAATTGTGGCATCAATTCAAGAAGTTTATTAACTACCAATCCAAACACTAACCAGGAAAGGAAATTACCAATACCTAATGCAGGTTTAGGCATTTTCATTCCTTTAGATTCTTTGGGTTTTACTTTTGGTTTCTCAAGTTTTTCTTCCCTTGTTTGTCTTTTTACTCTCTGTCGTTCTTTTCTCTCATCATCTCTTTTTTCTTTTTTAGCACTATAACTATCCTTTAGGATATCTCTTACTTGTATTACTTGCTTTCTAATAATAATTATATCCGACTCACCTGAAGTATCACTAACTGGATCAAAATCTTTTATATTACCACCCAAATCCATAGTAGGTCTCACTGCTAATGCTCCACCTTTTTTTGGTTTATCATCCATCCCCATTATCTTTTTAACAGACATTCTTCTTTTATTTGTTTTCTTCTTTCTATTCAATAACTTATCCTTAGCAATTTTCTTTGCTTTTCCTTTTAATAATGTTTTTCCTAATGCTGCCCAAACCATCTTATTATCCTCCTATCAAATCCTGAAGACCTAATGATGCTATCACCATAGATCTTTGAGAAGATACTATAGGAATGCGGAAATCAGGAATATCATTTTCAGTCATATCCACTTGCTGACCTTGTTGTTGTTTAGGTATAGTAGGTAAAGTAATCGTTCTATTCGTAGACTGTACAATTGGAGTTCCTACGGGTTCTTTCATCACATCTCCTACTACTCCTCCATTTTGCAAATATTGAACTACTCCACCTTGATTATATTCTTGTTCCAAATATTGAACGGATCCACCTTGATTATATTCTTGAGTAATTGTTGGGATATTAGTTCCTCCACCAGCTGCATTCATAGAAGCCAGGGTATTGACTCCAAACTTCTGCACTGCACCCTTACTCATCACAAACTCACCTGCAGTTAATTTGGCAGGAACTTTATCTACTCCACCAGGTCCAGATACAAAACCACCTTCTTTATAATTTTTAATTTTAGTAAGATTATTATAAGTATTAACTAACCCACCACCCTTAAAGTTTTGATAATTGTGAACTAAACTACCTTGATTATACTTTTGAACTAAACCAGATTGATTATAAGTATTAACTAAACCACCTTGATTATACTTTTGAACTAAACCACCTTGATTATACTTTTGAACTAAACCACCTTGTTTATAATTTTTAATTTTAGTAAGATTATTATAAGTATTAACTAAACCACCTTGATTGTACTTTTGAACTAAACCACCTTGATTGTACTTTTGAACTAAACCACCTTGATTGTACTTTTGAACTAAACCAGATTTATTATAAGTATTAACTAACCCACCTTCATTATACTTTTGAACAAAATTTTGAGCTGATTTTTGATCATTGTAATGTTGAACTAAACCACCTTCATTATAGTTTTGAGTAGAAGAAGATTGAACTAAACCACCTTCATTAAATTCCTGAAATCCAAGTGTTCCCTCAAACTCTTTCATATAACCATCACCAGTAAAAGTTCCCATATTAGGTTCTGCTCTTACATCCGACCATCCATCAGAAAATTCTCCACTCATTCCTCCAGCGTTACCACTCATACCTTCCAATCTCTCAATTTGCTGTTCTCTCTCTCCTCCTGCCCCTGTAAAGAAATCACCAACTCTTCCCATCACACTACGATTTTCTTGTTCCTCTTTTAATTGATTAATAGTTTCTTCTCTTCCAATCTCCTCTACTGATTCATCAACTGCTTCAGTGGGCCCACTCTTCATACCAGCAAGTTTAGATACCCCCCAAACAGCAAGACCCGTCCCTACCAGTGCTAATGCTGCATAAGGATTGGCAGCTATTGCAATTACCAACTTAGGAATAATAGCAGTTAAAAGACCCGTCACTCCTGCTAATAATGCACCCAGAGGAGTAAGCCATAAAGCAGCTGCAGTTGCTAATGCAGGCCACCAATCCCTAAAAAACTTACCAATTCTTTGTGCTTTTCTCTGATTCTCTGGATTTTTAAACCAACCAAGAGTATCATTTAAAAGCACTCCAATCAATGTAAATTTAAGAAAATTAATTAAAGCATCCCACATCTTCTGAAAAGGAGATACCAATGCCTTCACAGAACTTCCAATTACACCTAATGATTTTTTAAGTCCTCCTTCTAACTTATCTTCTTTTGCTTTTCTATCAGCATCTAACTTTGCTTTTCGAGCATCCCTTGCTTCCTTTCGGTCAGATTTAAAATCTAAACGCAATACTTTTAATATCTCATCCAGAATATCTCTTATTCCTTTAAGACCTTCTGTTTCTTGCTGCTGTTCCTCTCCTTCAGGTAAAGATAGGTCAGGACGTTCTGGAGGTTTATATGAAACAATAGAACTTGTACCTCTAGCATCTTCTTTTACAGGTTCTTCCTTCTTGTTTAAAAACTTTTCTTTAAATGATTTAACATCTATTTTTTTTCTTCTTAACTTAAGTTCTTTCTTTGCCTCATCTTGAAGAAGCATCACATAATCTCTATTATATTCACCACCTAGAGTTGGATCCTCTGCAAAATCCATGACAGCATTACTTAATGCCTTATGATATGGAGTATCGTCATCCAGATATCCATACTCTACAAGGATGTCTAATGGTTCAGTAAGTTTTATAGAACTAGGCATTCGCTTGTTGTTGTTTGAGTTTCTCTTCCTCTAAGTGTGCTCTCAACATCTCCACATACACGTCCCTTTCCCAAGGAATCATGTTTTCAATCTCAGTTAATGAATATTTATGATACTGCATGAGTGAAAAATTAAGTCTAAAATAATTTTCCAGACTCATATGTATCATACCTAGCCGAAAAAACTTGAGAGTCCCTCCAATACTATAGTGCTTTCAACCTTAGTCTTTGGATTCTTAACCTTTACTGTATGAGAAAGTTTAGGCATCGTCTCAAAGAAAGTTTCAATCTCTTTAAACTGAGAAGAATTCATCTGTTCTAAGAATGAATTAATCTCTTTCTTAGTACAATCCGCAGCAGTCCAAACTTCTTCTGCATTATAAATTTTATCCACGCATGAAGCAATCAAATCAAAAGACTGATCCATCGTTGCATTTTGACCAAAATCAAAATTATTTTTAATAAACTCTGCAAGAGATGGATACTTCATTTCCATTACTAATGAATCATCTACTTGAATTTTATTAGTATGATTCTCATTCTTCAATATTCCAATCTCATCAATAGGAATCATTACAGGAACATACGTTTCATCATCATCAGGACAAAGAAGTTTAACTTCAAGTTCCTCTCCGACAGATTTACCTCTAATATTTAAAAATAGATATTCAATATCAAAAGTAGGAAGAGTATCTACTTTAATTCCTTTTGTCTGAATACAAGACTTTATAACATTCTTAATGGCAGTTGTTATCTCTTTAATATCTTCACCTTCCAAAGCTAAAACCAATAATTTCTCTTCTTTAACTAAAAAAGGTCTATATTGAATTGTTTGTCCAGTCGAAGGTAGTTCCAACTCATACGTCGGGGTCGCAATCTTTGGTAAAGGCATAATATCCTATAGAAATTTCAGTGTATTTTATTTAGACAGTTTCTTTCTACTTCTCATCTGAACCAAAATTCTGAAGAAATTGATTAAGTTTTGGATTTTTCTCAAGATGGGTAGCGAAGTGGGCAACTTCTTGTGCTCCTTCAAGACTATGACTAGTAAGACCAAATTGTGTACCACTTATCCACTTTGAACTATCAGTATCTTGGAAAAACCCTGTCTCAACCAAATTGGAAGGTGTTGTTTCATATTTGTTAGATATATCTGTGGGTTTAGTTGCTCCTGTAATATATCTACTAAAGTTAAAATTAACTGTACACTTCAATGTTTGTGCTCCTTCATAAGAAACTGGCATCGAATCAATACTAATAGGATATGCATTTAAAAAGAGATAATTCAACGGTCCTGGTGCCTTATAATCCCTTTCAAATTTACTAATATAAATGGATGTTTGATAATCCTTTGGAAAATTAACTCGATAAAAATATTCTAAGGATTGACTATTCTGTTCATTAACAATATATCCAATCCATGTTTCAAATAACTGTATCTGTCTATAATACCTATCAACATAAAATGTAAATGATGCAGTTGTATCATACTGTCTTCGATGTACATGTCTCTCTGTTATACCACTATGATCATTCTGTAACTCAACAGTAGCTAATGAAGTACCAGGTAAAGATGCCTCCATACAAGACAACGTATAGTTCTCATCCTTTTCTACATCAGTAATTAAATTCCGAATAGAAGCAGGAGGATTAAACCAACATTCATAATGTGTAGTAAGAGCAGTGTTTAAAATGGAATTTTTTAAATCTGATACTCCAATCTTTCTAGGTTTTACGAACTGTGCCATTAGGCCTATAAATATTACTACTGATATATTATGTATAATGGGAGAAAGTAAAAAGAGTTTCTTCAGACCCTCTTTTCCCAAAAAATACAAGGGAAATCCAAATAATATTATATGTCGTAGTACTTGGGAAACCAAATTCTGCAACTATTGTGATCTAAATGAAAATGTGTTGGAGTGGGGTAGTGAAGAATTTTATATTAAATATCTCTCTCCTGTTGATAATCGAATGCATCGTTATTATCCAGACTTTATTATTAAAGTAAAAGAAAGCACTGGACAAATTAAAACTTATGTGATTGAAGTAAAACCAAAAAAACAAACTAAACCTCCCAAGAAAAGAAAAAAAGTGACTCAATCTTATCTCTATGAATGTAAAACCTATGCAGTGAATACAGCTAAATGGGCAGCAGCAAGAGAGTTTTGTAATGATAGAAAAATTGAATTTAAAATCATTACTGAACAAGAACTAGGAATATATCATGGTAGATAGTTTTCTTCCAGAAGAGAATCCATTTAATGAGGAATATTTTGAACAATATTCCCAACAGGTAGGTGATAACCGAATTGCACCTATCAAAGAAGAATTGAAGGAGATGAGTGATCCTGAAGAAATGATGCTTCTTATCATGGATACCTTAAAAGATGTAGAAGTAGTGCCTGATGTAGGTCAGTATTATACCTTCATTTACACCGCAAAAACTCCCAGAATGCAATATGATCAACATCCCCTCGTTGCTGTAACTGATATCCAAAGATGGGGGTTCAGAGGAATCAATTATCACTGGGGTAAATTTAGAAACTATACATGGGAGGAGATCGGAGGAGTCCTCTATGTTGTTCGACCCAGTGAAATAAATGACCTACGTGACATATCTTATGCATATTTCCTCACAACTCTATAAATAACTAAAAATATTTTAATGTCTACTCCATATGTCGGAAATAATACTTCTGGCCAATTCGATCCCACATATACTCCAACTGGTGAGACTAGTACTCCCATCAATGTGGAGTCTATGCCCCTACTAATTAATGGAAAACAAGTAGCAGGATATCAAGCAACTTATGCAAATGGGACATCTAAATGGACAGCACAAGTTCATACAGATGATCTATGGGACAGAGATAGTGTAGACAATTCAACCTTTACAGGGACATATAATGAGACCTCTAAAAAATGGGAATGGAAACAAAGTTCCTATCCTAGAGATACTAGTATTCAGAATTTATGGAAAGATGCAAGAGTTCAAGTAGTAGATGATGAGGGAAATGTAAAGCAAGAAAGAATTGGAAAAAATTGGTCAGAAGTAAAATCTCAATTTAATAATGCAAAAGGATCAAATTCAGTCCAAAAAAGTTTATCTAGTGTACAAACTCAGGCATTAAAACAAGAAGTAGGTGGTTTAGCAAACTTACAAAAAGACGAAAAATTTAACAAACTACCTGGAGTAAAGGGAACAGCTACCCAATTTACTACAGATACCTTTAATTCTGCAAATTTAAAAAATTTAACTGGGTCTATAGAAGCAACCCAAACAAGAAAAACCTACGGAAATTATTACTATCCACAGGATATAGGTGCTAATAAGCAAGATAGAATTATATTCACTATGAAACAAAGTAGTGGTAGTAAAATAAATGTAGATCTAAACAATCCTAATGTCAACGCTTTTCAAAGAAAAACCACTCCTATAAAGGGATCAGTCACTCTCCCAATAACTGCTGGTATTAAAGATCTTAACTCTGTAGATTGGCAAGGATCTACAATGAATGCAGCACAAGCATTTGGAGCAGCAGCGGCAATGAATATAATTCAAGAAAAAGGTCGTAGAGCTGAGGCACTGGGAGATGTTCTAAATGAAGCAGGAGACTTCTTAACAAAAAATAATGATGCTGCAAAAGCACTTAGTCTTCGTATTGCCCAAGAAGCAGTAGGAACTCAAAATTTATTATCAAGGGCTACAGGTGCGATTGCTAACCCCAATATGGAATTACTTTTCAATGCTCCAGGTCTCAGAGCATTTGACTTTACATTTCAAATGTCACCAAGAGATCATCATGAAGCAGGACAAATAAGAAGTATTATAAATTTCTTTAAGCAAGGAATGTCAGTAAAAACAACCTCCAGTAATGTATTTTTAAAAGCACCAAATATCTTTAATATTGATTATATAACATTCAACGAAGAAGGAAAAATGGAAAGACACCCATCAATTAATATAATTAAAACATGTGCCTTATTATCATGTTCTGTTGACTATACTCCCAATAATAGTTACATGACATATAGTGATTCAAAAAGAAGTATGGTTGCATACACTATGAATTTACAATTTAATGAACTTGATCCTCTTTATGAAAAGGATTATTATACAGGTCTAGGTATGCAAGGAAACGTAGCAGGAGGTGGTTCCGCTGAAGCCAAACAATCCCTTGCCGATGCACCATCAGAATTTATAGGTTTTTAAAAATGTCATCTTACTTCCGCAACATTCCAAATTTTGAATATGTAAACAGACTGCCAGAATCTCACAGCAGTTCAGAATATATTGAAGTAAAAAACCTTTTCAAAAGAGGAAAAATTAGAGATGATATATTTAATGATGTTACATATTTTACCAAATACACCATAAAAGGAGATGATAGACCTGATAATGTTGCTTTAGATGTTTATCAGGACTCCACATTAGATTGGATCGTTCTTTTATCCAATAATATTGTTAATATTCAAAATGAATGGCCTCTGACTCAACAATCATTTGATACCTATCTCTATGACAAATATGAGACTACTGAAAGTATTCACTCACCTCATCATTATGAAACAAAGGAAGTAAAAAATAGTATCGGTGCAACAGTTCTTCCAGAAGGTCTTCATGTTCCAAAAAATTTCTCAATGGAATTTCTGGATATTAACTCAGGAACCTATACAGAAGTAGGAGGAACTGCAGATCCAATCACAACTGAAGTAACTAACTATGATTATGAAGTAGACTTACAAAACGAAAAGAGAATAATTTACGTATTAAAACAAAATTATTTAAATGTAGTATTGAATGATATGGATAGAATTATGCCATATAAAACGGGTTCCACCCAATATGTGAGTGAAACCCTAGTAAGAGGAGAAAATATTAAAATATATTCTTAATTATTCCTCTGCAAGTTTTTGGAAATAACTTAGTGCATCATCCTCATCTGAACTAGCAGATGCTACAGCAGCAACAGGCTCTTTACGAGCATTGAAGTCTGGTGCATAAGAACCACGACTGTTATCTTCCTCTACAACCTCTTCATCTATACGACGTACAGGTTGCTTGTTACCTAGAACATAATCCAAACGCTTCTTCAGGTCATCATATGACTTGAATTGATCTGGTGCGGTAACAGCAGAAAGAGAATACTGCTTCTTCCATAATGCTTCTAGTGCATCATCGTCTTCAAGTAATGGAGATACTGAATCGAACTCTGACTTATCATAGTTCCAGTAACCATCCTTCTTGACGATCTTCAATTTGAAGTTAGCACCTTGCCAGAAGTCAAAAGGATTGATTGGTGTTTCATCCTCAAATTCTGGTTGCATTGCTTCCATAACCTTATCAAAAATCTTCTTACCAAATTTGTATAAGAAGACTTTACCCTCATTTTGAGGATTGGTAGGATCTTTTACGACATAGATGTTTGCATAGTAAGAGAGCTTACGCTTCTGCTTACGAACTACATCCTTATCTGACTCATTACCACTATTCCATAATTCACGATTATATTCAGAAACAGGATCTTTTCCACCAGTAGTTGTCAAAGAGTTTTCAATGTACCAACCACCTGGTCCTTGGAATGCATGAGAATACATTTTTGCCCAAGGAATGTCCTCTCCATTAGGAGCAGGAAGAAAGCGAATAACGGCATAACCGTTTCCTGTTTTATCAAGTTCTGGTTTCCAAAGGCGGTCATCACCACCTCCTCCACCATTGTTCATCTTCTCCACTTCTTTGACTAATTTAGAAGTCAATGATCCTAGAGAGGATTGTTTTTTTAAGTCTGAAAATGACATTTAGATTTTATTGAGATTTGGCTTGTTTGTACCTTTATATTCTATCAACTAGCAGATTCTTTGTCAATATGCTGTTTCATCATATCAACCATATCACTCATATTAGCAAATAAGACATTCATATCCACTTCAGAAGGAAGTCCCATTTTACGAGCACCTTCTTCAACTTGGATTTTCATTCTTTTTGCCTCTGGATCATCAGATAAACTTAAACGAGTATAAAGAACTCTTTGCTTATCCAACAATCTCTCCAAAATGGATATATGGTAAACTTGATCCTCTTTAGTCATACGAGGAAATTTAAAGACATTAGAATAAACCTCTTCTTGAAGTTCACTAATCTCTACCATTTCAGCTCTAACAACTTCTGAATCGAAAAAACTCATAATACTATTTTTTTAAGGATCTTTTTATACTTGGGTACATCTATATTTAGGAAGGGTTTATACTTTTTTATTTTTCGACTGACGGTTTCCCACACGGGGTCATTCAGATTTTTATCAAAGTTTTTCCTATATTCAAATATTCTATCACATATCACTAATGTTTCAAGTGAGGTTTTACCTCCCAAATAACTTTTTAAGAGAATAGGGTGACCAGTCGAACAATCGAATATTTCGTCTAATTGCTTATTTTCAAAAAGAGTGTCAATTTCCTCTTTAAAGAGATATGAGAGAGATTGCACTTTTTTCTTCCAATCGGTATATCTGCCTTCTCCCTCTCTTATCATTTCTCCAATCCACATCGTTGCAGGGTCTGTAGAACTCACAAAGTTAGATACAAAGAATTCCTCTACTTCCTTATCATTCTTAGATCTGGCAAATTTCTCAAACCAGAATCTATCCTTTCTTTTGTAAAAGGCTTGAACTGTTGCTCTTGTCTTCCCACCATACTTATGGTAATCATAATGATCTTTGGTGAAGTGGTTCTTTAAAGACAAATAACAACGATATGCGTCAAAAGGCATCATATAAAAAAAGTAATAGGGCAAAAAAAGCTTGGAGTTTTTTTTCCGACTTTTTTGGAATTAAAAGTCGATTTTCCCTCAGGCTAAAAAATAATTTTAGCCCGACTAGTACGTTTTAAAAAGTTTAACTCTTGTGCCTCATACTTTATCTTCTCTTTCAATGGTTTAGATATGAGTTTAGGAACTGATTCTAAATCAATACTATTTTGCTCACAGAAATGAATGATAGCATCAATATAATTCATACTCTTATTTTCATAAACAAGAGTCTCTATTTCCTGTGCAAATCTTGCAGGACAAAAGAACTTACTTTCGAGTGCCTTCTCTAGTTCATTCTCCATTCGATGCCCCAGTATTGTGATGTACAAATTCTTTTATATAACGAACTAGAAGTTTAATATAATCCCCTTTGTTCCTTTTGTCAAATACTTTTACTTCACCAGCAGGAGTTACCATAAGGGTGATAAGTTTTTTAACAGGGATCTCAGTTAGTTCGTAGTAAGCTGCTGCATAAAAGGTCTCCTGAACAAAGTAATTCTCCAACCACTTCTCAGGTTTGATCTTCTCAGATGTCTTAAAATCTATGACTGCTAACTCACCTTCATACTCTGCTATACAATCAACTCTACCTGCAAGACCAAGGTACTCAGAGTAAAGGGTTCTTTCTATAGCGTGTATATTATTTATCTTGTCCAGATATGGTGCTGCATGATGGAACATGAACTTAGTTGCTGGTCTATAATCATCCCAGTTAAGTT
>VTLG01008231.1_pt1 | contig 15005 bp, 18 predicted proteins | sample 4694571 | NCBI WGS metagenome assembly VTLG01 (sample SAMN12604809, study PRJNA352737) | marine metagenome | biome: ENVO:00000447; feature: ENVO:00000209|ENVO:00000569|ENVO:01000036; material: ENVO:00002151; isolation source: viral sequences binned using virsorter ...
AGTTCTCCTTTGTTATATAAATATCTACTGTAAATAATTCCCAAACTTGATCCGTATAAATTCCATAATCATCAAAGCAATTATGGTATTCACTAGGCAAATTCTCACCGAGTTTTTTCATCAATACAAACCACTCATAATCTGTGTAATCTATTCTAAAATACTGCATTAGTTCTCCTTTGTTAAGTTTTAAATCTTGTGAGCCGAGGAGGAGTCGAACCTCCGATTATTAGGCTACCATTTTACCCATTGTTAAGAGGGGCAACAAGGCTCTATTCCTTCAGCCGTTGCAATAACGACCTACCACATTACCATAGATTTACTTTTCACCTTGTATCGGCTCTATTGCTTATATATCTAAGCTAATCCTTTGTTAAAATCATTGCTACTTTTATAACTGTAGCCATCCACAAAATATTTATTAAAAAATATGGGTTGGTTAGTACACCATTTATTATAAAGTCAATCATTGTCGTACCCACATTCTTCTTTTTCTGCCATTATTTCTTCGATAAATTCCTTTATCTTCTCAAGTTCTGTGTAAAAAAATACATCCCTTATTAAATACATTACAGCTTTAACTAGGCTTTGTCTGTCTTTTTTCATTATTAGTTCTCCTTTGTTGGTTGAAATTATTAATACTATTTATAATAGTCAAGTTATTATTCATAATCTCCATCATTTTTTATATAATCTTCAATATAATCACAAATAGATTCGTGGGTTTTAAATTTATGATTTAACCCCTCGATATAATAAAACCAAGTTCTTTTGTGGTATGTAACATCCATATAAATATAGCTTTTCATTTTATTATCCTTTTATAACTTTCTCAGCATCTAGTATGCCTTGTTTATTGCCTTTTGCCATTATAAGTAATTGAACTGCATTATCTAAGCCCACTTGAGGTTGTAACATTGTTAATAATTTCATATACCTACCATAATTATTCTTGGTTGTATATGGCATTGATTCTGCATTTTGAACAAGTGCAGTAAGTTCAATTTCAATGCTATGAAATAAATTCCTTAATTGTTTATTTTCCATTTTATTATCCTTTTTTGAATTCCTTTATCAAATCACTAATCGATTTTTGCGAAGACTTAACATTTTTAGTAGACTTTTCAACTTTCCATATCCTATTGATATGATGTCTTCTTCCTTTTGTCCAGTCTTGTACTACCCCATCTTTAAAAGCTAGTACATGACCTCTGCAACCTAAAATGTAAGTTCCCTTGCCTAAATGCATTGCACAGTTATTTGGTGTTAATTTGCCTTGCACCTTAAAATCGCTCATACAAATATTTTTTAATTGATACCCATAATTTTTAGCTACTTTATTCGCTTGTTTTAATCCGAACCTAATACCTCTATGCATCTTTCTACCCATGTGAATAAAAAAGTAATCTTGCATCTCAGGAAACGGCACATTGAATGCTATCGAAGAAGCAACAACTGTACAACAGTTTGTATCCTCTTGATATTCTTCCGTTTTTGATATTTCTTGGTAATCCATAATTATCCTTTTTTGATTTCCATAGATCTCCGCTTTTAGGCGGAGATTTCGTCTAGTAATCATCTAGACTCATCGGTATGGTTATGTATCTAGCTCTTTTACATTTTTGATCAGGACAGTACCTCTTTTATTTGTGCGACCAGATTGATGTAAGGATATTTTTAATACATTATCCCATGTGGAATTGTGCTTATCAATTAGATTTTCCAATTCCTCAAAAAAGGTCTTTTCTTCGGGCTTTGGTTTTTCCTCAAATATAACTCGGAATGTTCCAACGCCATCTTTTATTTTACCATTATTGACCATATCATTTTTAAGATGGGTTGTTTTTGTCCTTTTAATGGTTACCTTATGAGTCTTGACCTCATCACCTAATATATCCTGCTGAGTCTTTTTAGTTTTTATAAGAGGTTGAATCTTAGTCCTGACAAATATTTTAAATTCCTTTAATTTTTCAGGATTTTGATTGCCCTCAAGTTTGGCAAACATAAGAGTTAGTTCCTTAGTTAATGGTGTCATAAATGTTTTTGTATCCATTAACGCCACATCTGCTTTTATTGATTCAGTCATAGTGTTAGTCAATTTCTCGACCTGCATACCCATCTTAATTATTTCTTTGGGTGTCATCATTTTTGTACTCATTTTTATTTCCTTTTTTATTTAGTTAAATAATGAGATCAATTCTAATGATAACCAATAATGCAAGTCAAGTAATTTCTTTGTTAATTCTTAACATTTTATCCATAAGTCCAGATATTGCTATATTTCCACCGAGAATCTTGTCCGTATTTTGCCCCTAGAAACTCGTAAAAAACTTTTTTAATACTAACTATCGTTTACTTAAAAAGATTCCAAGAAACCCCAAAATATCGCAAAATCAGCAAATTGACCTAAAAATGCAAAAGTCAAGTACTTTTTTCCTCTCAGACTAAAAAAACTTTTGTCAAGTCTTTTTTTATTTTTGTTAAAAAAAAAAATTGGAGCGTTTTAACAAAAGTCAAGAAAAAAATATAAAAAAAATATTTCTTGACAAATATAATTTTCTGTTTATAAATTTGGGTTTATTGTTGTTGAGACTCAATCTCAAATATAAATTATAAATATAAATATAAATGAGACTCAATCTCATTTATCTATTTCCAGTCTCAATAAGACCTTCTTAATGAGTCTCAATAAGCTATTGATAATGAGTCTCAATAAGGCTCGGTTAATGAGATTCAATAAGGGCTACTTAATGAGTCTCATTAAAAACTGCTTAATGAGTCTCAATAAGTACCGCTTAATGAGAATCAGTAAATTTTGCTTTAAATCTGCCTAAAATCAGGCTTTTTTAGTCTAGACTTGGTTAGGTATGCCTAAACTAAAAAAAGCCCGTTTTTGGGCTGTTTAAACGCTAAAAATCATCACTATCAATACAGAAATCCCCACTATGAAAGCGGTCAAGAGTACCGATAGCAATGAGATTTTAATTAGTGTTTTTATCATTCTTTTTTAGTTCCTTTTTTCACCAAAAAAGCCCGGTAAATGACCGGGCTTAATTTGGGCGGTATGTTTAAGGGGCTTTATCTCTTTCCTAGCAATCCTTTATTTGACCAGCCCTTGCAAATCCTTTTTAATTTGTTAGGGTGTTTTAATTCTGGTATTCCTTTCCCAGTTGAATCTAGTCTTCTTTTATTTTTTCTTCTTGTTAGTTTCATTTTGTTTTTATCCTTTTATTTTGTTTTTAATGAAAAATCAATCCGACTTTCTTATTGTCACTTATCCATTTTGTTGCGTACAAATCAAATTCACTAGCATTCACATACTGTGCATTTTTCAAGTCATTTTCAGATTTAAATATTTTGGTGTGTCTATCTTTTGATTTGTTGATTAAGTGAGCTTGTTTACCACTATCCGAGAAAATGAAATCATAATTTTTTGGAATCTCATTTTTTGAATACGCTTTTTTAATTTGATTTATGTTATTAGTGTATGAGTAGAATTTTACACTTGGTAAACTCCTTGCAATATCAAACCACTTAAAAAGGTATTCTTTCGAGTAATAGTCTCCGCTGTCATGTACCCTTAAGAAATCTACTTTCTTTTTAATTATCTCTGCTTTCATCAATTCTGGAAAGTTTGATTGTTTAGTGATTTCTAGCCTTTTTTCAAATACTGATTTAACATTACTCCAGATGTACGCTCCTGATCTAGCATAGCAGAACTCGACACATTCCCCGGCTAATGGACATGTAATTTCACCTGATACGCTTTTGTAGGCAGGAATCCCAAAATTAAAAACTCTCCGCCCAAAATGAGCGGAGGTCTTTTTTAGTTTAGTATTTTGTGTTATTAGATTCATTTTTATTTATCTCCCTTCCAAGTATGGCTTTCTACCCTTGCGGATATCATTTAGATTTTTGCTAATGGTTTTAAACATTGCCAAAATTGTTAATGGATCTTTATTGTTTTTAATACTATCAAGACTAATTTTATCAATCTCATTTTGTAAGTATTTTAATTGAGTTTTCATTTTTATTTCCTTTTATTTTGTTAAGTGTTAACTATTCATTAAATGCTACATGAGACACGACTACAGACCTAGAATCTTTTGAAGTTGTGAATTTTGTTTTTGCATGTGTCCAAGTAAGATTAGAACCTGAATTATTAGAAAACTCAAATCCGCATGACTCTACCTGTACTTGGTCGCTTGCTTCTGTTCTGTAGTGATGTACATCTACTATGCTTCCTTCCTCAGTAACGAATACACTTATTTTAGTTCCGCATGGTAATACTAAACTGATTCTTTCATTATTTTCTATTTTTATAGTGTCTAGTTTTTTTCTTTTTGTTTCTTGTTTCATGTTTATTTCCTTTTCTTTTTTTTGCACGATTTGAGCGTTTACATTATCGATAACTGTTATCGGTTGCCCTTGTTTGTGCTTGTTATTTATGTAATTCATACTCCGATTTTATATAGAGATTTAAATTCTGTCAAGTAGGTTTTTTTTCTGTCAAGTAAAATCTTCAATTCTTCATAAAAAAGAATTGGAGATGATTCTTAAAAGTCAAGTAAAATATTCGAGCTGATTCCTCATAATACAAACAAGGCACCAAGTCAAGTATATAGTATAGAATAGTTAAATATTTAATTAGATGCTTTAGGCATTTGTCAAGTCTTTTCTTTTGTAATGGATTTTAATTTGTCTATACAACCAACCTACCCATAAAGTCAAGAGAAATCTTTTGAGCGTTATGAGCGTTTGAGCGTTTTGATCGGTGAGCGTTATGAGCGTTTAGGGGTAGGGGCGTATGAGCGATTTGAGCGATTTGTTATTACCCACTCCCCTCAAAATAAAAATGTCCAAAAGAAAGTCCACAACCCTTGTATCAAAATAAAAAAGTCCGTATAATATACCATGAGTGTGAACCTACCAGATAAGTTAAAGCCTTCTATGGGTATAGCTATAGATATGATGGTTACTGACCCAGAGGCTAAGATTAAGGATGTAGCGGAAGAAGCAGGTGTTGCCGTATCTACTATACAGCGGTGGATGAAAGACCCAGAGTTTGTTGAGGTCTTTTATCAGAAATATATGGTTACATTTGGTTCTAAACTGCCTAAAATATTAAACAGTATGATTCGTGAAGCGGAAGCAGGGAATGTACAAGCTGGTAGATTGGTCTTAGAACACTCTGGTAAACTTATTAAGCGTGTAGAGGTTGCCAATCATAAAAGTCCTTTTGAGAAATTTCTTACCACACAGGATGCAGAGATAATGGATGTGGACTATGAGGTTATGCCACAAAGACCTATTGTACCAGATAAGCCTATTACTAAAAAGGAATCAGCTCAAAAACAAAAAAGACTAGATAGAAAGAATGAAAAAAGGAGAGAAGCTAGGAATTGGAGAAAAAGGGCTGAGAGAATAGGCATCGAAAAGCCAGATAAGGGAAGACAAACCCCAGCACAAAGAAAGGCTTGGCAGGAAAAAATAGAATCAAGAGAAAAAGCATTAAATATTACTTCTTAATAAAGCTGTAGACATCAAACGACTTACATTCGGGGCATTCTTGCTCCCTTTCGATTTTCACCCCTAATACTTCCCATGTCCATTTACAATTTACACATAGACAGGTCAGCAGGGTAAATTTCTTCATAATTTTATAGAATCGTCTATATTCAGGGATTCGGGCATTAACTGACAATAACAATACTCCTTACAGATGCTCCATCCAGAACCGGGCATTCCTCTGGTTTCCCAGCCTTCCCAAGTATCAATTTCACCTGCTCTGGAGCGACAATCATCGCAAATATTTTTAGAAACGGCAATCCATTTTAAGCCTTGCCCCATTTCTCCAGCTCTGCGGAATGCTTGATTAATTCCTCCAGTAACTCCTCGTTTAATGGAGTTTCGTAATTCCCCAAAGATTCTTCCATTGGTAGCAAGGTCTTGCTTAAGAACCCCAATAATTGATTGTTCATCAAGACCACTTCTTGTAAGTCGGTCAATTTCTTGTCCAAGTCTTTCAGAGAAAATTCGTATGTCGTAAGACAGTCCAAGAGCAATCTCAATAAGTAATCTTCTATCTTTTTCATCTAATTCTCTATTATTTGCCATAAACTAGTTCCTCTTAACCTAGTGATACAACCTTTTTGTTAGAGCGTAAGGCTTTTTGTATGTCTTGCATGAACTTTTTGTCTAACTTTTGTTTATTTTTAGCACTTGTGGAGATAAATGGTCGTGCTACTGTGGTGGGTACTTTACCAGTATGATGAAAATATCCATATTCTAACAATCTTAAAGAATTCTTGTCAGACTTGATACTATTATACATTTTACCACTTGCTTTTAGCGGTGGTCTAGTCGGGTATCCCTTTCTTTGCCTATGTTTTTTAGTAGATTGTTTTATATCGGGAGATAATCCAGCATCAATATTGTCCTTAGATGCTTGTTCTGAGTCTTGTGCATATCCAGCGGTATAATCATCAATAATATTTTTTGTTTTACCAGCGAGCTTGCCAAAGTCAAAATTAACTGATATTTCTAATTTCATCCCAGAATTTCTCTCCCAACTCTTTAGATTTTAAATAATTCTCAATATTATCGGCAATAACACGCTCTGCCTGTAATTCTGCCCATTCGATAGGGTTTTCTATGATTTCTTGCAGAGTTCCCTCAAACTCAAACTCTACATTATTGATTTTGTCCAGCTCCTTGACGGAATTGCGTAAAGATTGACTGGCTGTTTTCTTGCTCATTTACTCTCCTATTTTCATCTATCAATTTTTGAGCCTGTTTTTCTGTAAGGTCTTTATTTTCACGAACCATTATCTTTGCTCTGGTTGTAAGGTTGTTTTGAATGTCAAATTCATCCTTTAATATCTGATCTTGAACTGTTTTTGGGTATTCTACCTCTTCAAAATCAACACCAAACTCTTCTGGAAGAGAAATTCCATTATATTCTGCTATTCTTCTTTCTACATTGTAAAAATCTTGCTCGTAAAGTCTCCATAAAGCAATATCATCATAATAATCTTCCTTTCTCTCCATGTCCTTAATCATTAATGAGATACCACTAGGCACTTCTCCACCAGACTCTGCCCATTGAATCCATAAATGATTATTAGATGCAACAAGCTCTATTTGGAACTTAATATTATCTATTGCTTCCTGTATATTCCCACTTGGACTTGTTATATTGTATGCACCATCTTCTCCCATATCAAGAATAGTATTAGAACCAGCTCTTAACATACTTTGGTCTGCTCTAAGTCCTGTTACCCACGGCTGACCAAACATATTGAATCTCATGCCTAAATTCATCTCAGTTAAGGCAATATTTACTTGCTCATTGCAACTTACAACATCACTAGCACCCTCTACAAAAAAAGAATCAAGTTGGTCTTCTCTGTGAGTGAATACAAACGGCAACATACCATAAGGATTTTCTACTTCCTCTGTCATCTTTCCATCTTCATTCATTATGCCATATTTTTCACTATCCCAATATTCCCATTGAAGATTATCTGTATTGGATAGGTCTGAGCTATTATTAAGCAAAGGATATACTATAGCGGTAGGAATAAAAGGGTTTTCATCAAAATATGCCTCAAAGTAATAAATAGGTCGATAATCAAAAAAACCATCTCTCCAATGAACACGATTTGCAATAGTTCCTAGTAATCTGGTCATTCTCTCTGAATGCTTCATGCGAACATCTTTGGTTGGGGTTAATTCCTCATATCTTTTATTACCAACATTCCTTTTAGCACCTAAACTGTATATTCTACTAATCTTATTAATGAATTTTCTAGTAAAATTAGTCATACTTGGTGGTATTTCAGAAAAAGCATCACCACTAAAATAGTTATTGATGTATTGCTCAGTTGAAACACCTGAATAATAATCTAAATGCTTTCTTATCTCATTTCGCCTAGCATGAGACATCATTAGCTTTGTTTCTAGTAATTTATCCTTTAATACTCTTTGAATCATCTTTGAATCCTCTTCATTTCTTGGTTTCTCATTGGAAAGCGATTAATTATAAAATACCTAAAGGCATCATTGCCGTGGTCATGGTATCCATCTTTCATCGGTTCTTCCTTTACTGGTTTCCCATCTTCCGTTTCTGGGTATCTGTATTCCTCAAAATCTTCTATCATATCAGCACATCTCCTGTCTACATGAACTCTTCTAATGCCATCGGCACTTTCAAAGAATCCTCTAGTGTAGGCAACGCTATTAACGATATTTCTGCTAATTCTATCTCTGGTAGATAATATTCTTATGCCACTTCTTCTGAATATTTCCATATCTCCTCTACCTGACTGTCCTTGCACATTAGAACCAGCAGGGTCACCATAGAAAGACATTATTGGGTATCCTTTTGTTTTGATTAGCTTGATTAGGTCTTCTGTTTTTATATTTTGCTTATGCAGGATGGAGTCGAAGATTCTTATATGTTCTATATCATCTTCCCAATATGTTTGCAAGAAAATTACTGCTGGCATACGATAACCAAAATCAATCGAACAATATGTAGGCAGGTCTGAGTCATATGGAAAATCTCCAGTATCAAGTTCTCTATTAAAGTTCCACACTTTTCCCTCAAACACAGAAAACTCTGCTCCAAACTCTTGACCAAAAAGTTCTTTTGACATATTTCTTTTTCTTTCTATAATAGCAGGGTCATCTAGCCCCAATGGAAATTCATACTGATTAATCCACGATGGAGATGTATGGCTTTCCCATAATGGGTCATGCTCCCCAAGTTTAAATAAATCATATATCCAGTTTCTCCCCTCTGGGGTAGTAATAAAAATAACTTTACCTTTTCTTCCTGCTACTGTTGGGGATAAATACATATCCCAAATCTTTTTATTCATCTTGGCAACTTCATCAATTACAAGTAGGTCGAGACCCTCACCTACAAGACTTGAAGGGTTATCTGCTGACATTCCCTCTACGATAGTACCCCATTTGAATCTGATGTACATATCTTTTTCTGATGCTTTGTCAATATCTTCAGAATGCCCAACAACCATTCGTTGCCAAATCTCACGAAATATCAAACGAGCTTTCTTATACGACATCCCAACTACCCAGATTCTTTTGTTTGGTTGAGATGCTACATAAGTAGCTTCCATAGCACTAGCCCAAGTTTTTCCAAACCGCCTTCCACAAACAACCACTTGAAATCTAGCATTGTCTTTTTTAGGGAAATGCAGAGGAATTTGACCATCATGCGGTTTGTAACCTAAATATTCAAACCACTTTTGTTTAAAATCGTAATTTTTTTCTTGCATTAGATTACTTTTACAACTTACATTGTAGCGTAACTTTAATGCAAGGGCAATTCTTGTATATTCACTAACTCACTTAAGAGGTAAAAATGTCTGAAGAAAAGACCATCGAAACAGATGTAAAACAGGAATCCGTCACTAAAGACGAAAATAATGTACCAATTTCAAGATTAAACGAGGTTATCTCAGAAAGAAATGAGCTTCGTGATTCTCTTGAGTCTTTTAAAACTAAAGAGGAAGAAAGTAGGCGTGCAAAACTCCAAGAAGAGGAAAAATGGCAGGAGCTTAATACTGAACTTGCTAAAGAACTTGAGTCCTATAAGCCTTTTAAGGCAAAATGGGAATCAATGGATGCCAAACTTCGAGAAGTTGCTTTGTCTAGGCTTCCTGAGTCTAAACGAGAAAAATTTTCCAATGTTGAAACAGAGGTTCTTTTGGATATAGTTGAAGAGTTTTCTGAGGCTGAAAAAGTAAATCCACCTGACAGAAAAGGAACAGTACCCACGGAACAAGTTGGTGACTGGACTGCTATGTCGGGAGAAGAAAGAAGGAACAACTGGCAGACAATATTGGAGTCATACATAAAAAGGTAATATAAATGGCTAAACATTATCAAGGTAGTCCTGTAACGACTACAACAGACCAGCATTTTATTCCTGAAATTTGGGCAGATGGTATCTATAAATTCTTTGAAAGAAAAAGTGTCTTTCGTGGATTAGTAGATGATTACTCTGCTTTAGTAGCAGGAAAAGGCTATGGGGATGCAATTAACATTCCTGAGATGAGTCTTGTGAGTGCTTCAGACAAAAGTGCTGGTTCAGATGTCTCTTACGATGCAACTGCAACCACAACAACTCAGTTGGCAATCAATAAACACAAATATGTCGCAAAACTTTTTGAAGATGTGGCTTTAATCCAATCCGAAGCTGATTTAGTAGAAAAATACGCTAGGATGATGGGTGAAGCTCTTGCTCGTCAGGTTGATGCTGATATTTGGGCAGAGTTAGATGGCTTAAATAGCTCTCAAGCTCTTTCTGCTGACGATACCTTAACTGCCGCTGTCTTCGAGTCAGCTTTGGCAACTCTAGGTGAAGCAGATGTTCCTTATATGGATGGGGAATGTGCAATGGTTGTTAATCCAACATTATTTGCAGACATTTTGAACCCTTCTGCTGGTATCGCTCAATACTTTATCAGAAATGATGCAGTTGGCGAAGGCAACAGAGGGCTTCGTTCTGGAATGGTTGGTTCGCTTTACGGAATTGATGTATATATGTCAAATACTGTAAGCACAGCAGGTACAAGCTCTACAATACCGGGTGCTATATTTCATAAAAGTGCGGCAGTTTTTGCTTCACAGCAGGAAGTTAGAGTACAGTCAGAATATTCTGTTGATGCTCTTGGTACTAAAGTTGTTGCAGATTTATTATATGGTTGCAAAATCATAGACGATTCTGATAACAAAAAAGGTGTTAAGTTTACTAACGTAGACTAATGATATTGGGGGTATGGTTAGCCCTGCCCCCATACACTTGGAGATATTATGCAATATTGGAAAAAACCAAACTTAGGTAAAATAGAAAGGCTGGAAGAAGATACTTTTAAAAAACATCCTGAAAAACTTGAAGCATTGAAAGAAAAAGGCTATAAAAGGGTAATGGGTGAATCTGACTGGAGTCTTTACAAAGCACCTAGTACTGCAAAAAAAGCAGTTAAAAAAATAAAGAAAAAACTTAATAAAAAATAACGACATAGCACAGTCTCGTTCACGCTATTGTCAGGCTTAGAGAGGAAGGAAAATGGCAGACCTACACACGCATTCCGTACAGGAAGCACTTAACGCAACAGTTGGAGGAGTTTGGACAGTATCTTCAGCAGGTACAGCAGGAAGTTCAGCAGATGTTGCAAACACATCACACAAATTATTATCAAGCAGTACAGCAACTCTTGGTGTTTATTCAGCAGTAGAAATATACTATAATTTCACTACATCAGAAACAAATGTTAATGCTAGTAACGACTTATTAATACCAGCTAATACTCAGTTTTTTATTACAGTTCCCAGAGGATTGGGGAATACTGTATATTTTAATTTTAACTCTACTAGCACTACTACTGGTGCAGTAAGAATGGTGGAGATTTAATATGTTTGGCGGAATGGGGCAAACCAATGTCAAGAATCTTGGCAATGGTGGAACAATGGATGGTGATGTTACAATCACAGGTGATCTAACAGTTTCTGGTGGAATAGGACTTTCGCTATCAGAAGTAATTGAAGGCACATCCACAATAGATGTAACCAACACAGAAGCCTTCCTTGTTCGAAAGAACTCTGATGGTGGTGATGTATTCACAGTAGATACAACTAATTCAGCAGTAGAGGTTGGTGGTCATTTAACCTTACCAGATGCAAGTGGTTCTGGTGGGGTTTTAAAACTTGGTGCAAGTGAAGATATACAAATATATCACGATGGTAGCAATTCCTACTTTGACCACCTAAATACTGGTGACTTAAAAATAAGAAGTTTAATGCATGGGGGAGATATTGTTTTCCATACCGAAGCAAGTGATGGTACTCAATCTACAAGTGCATTAGTTATTGATTCATCAGGCAATGTCGGAATTGGACATTCAAATCCGCAAGATACTTTATCCTTATCTTCGTCTTCTGGGGCTGGTCTTAATATAATTAGAGCCGATAGTGCGATAACATCTGGAGAGAGAATAGGTCACATCTCATTTGTAGGAACAGAGAATAGCCATTCAAACTTTGGATATGGTGCAAGAATAGAAGCATTGGCAACTGAAGCGTGGACTGAGGGTAGTGCTGAAGGTACTAAGTTAGTTTTTTATACAACAGATAATAGTAGTGCTACACTTGATGCGAGAATGACCATTGACCATAATGGTAATGTCGGAATTGGTGAAGCAAGTCCTCTTGGTAAACTACACATTTTTACTGGTGATTCAACATTTGAAGGAGGTGCTGACTCCTCAGCTGATGAATTAGTTATTGAGGGAAGTGGCGATACTGGATTATCAATATTGTCTCCAGCTGGAAACAAGGGTGGTATATATTTTTCAAGAAATGGTCAAGGAACATCAGGTCAAATAAATTATCACCATGTTAATGATAGCCCATCTAATTCTATGGTATTTAAAACTGCCGCAACTACTGCTATGACTATTGATGCCAATCAAAATGTGGGAATTGGTTGTACGCCAGAACAACAGTTATCAGTAGCGGCAAATTCAGGCGGTGGGCATCCAAGAATAGGAATCCTTAATCATGTAGGAGATTCTGAAGGTGGTACATTATATTTTAGAAAGAGTAGAAATACAACAGTAGGTAGCCATACAGTTGTGCAGGATGGTGATGAAATTGGGGTAATTAATTTTTCTGGTTCTGATGGAAATTCTTTTGAAGCATTTGCCGCAATCAAATGTAAGGTAGATGGAACACCGGGAAATAGCGATACACCGGGTAGATTAGAATTTTATACAGTAGATAATGGTACGAATACTCTTGGTGATGCAAGAATGACCATTGATAATGCTGGCAATATCGGGATTGGTGGAACGCCAAGCGACTTATTGCACTTATCAGCATCAGTTCCAATTATACGATTAACAGATACCGACACTAATGATTATCATAGAATTTATGGTTCTAATGGGGGTTTGTATTTTGATGCAGATAAAGGAGATAGTGTTGGTTCATCAGTAATGGGATTTGGAGTTGATGATTCCAGAGTAATGACCCTTGTTTCAGGGGGCAATGTCGGAATTGGTACGGATGCCCCATACAACCTTTTGCACATCAGAAAGAGTGCTGTAACTGGTTCAGATTCACACGATGATGACCTATTGGTAATTGAAGAGAATGGCGACCATTGTAACATTAATATGATAAGTGATACTGGTTCATATTTAATGTGGTCTGATGCTACTCGTAATGTAGCAAATGTTAATTACCAACATAGTAGCGGTGAAATGGGTTTTACATCTGAAACTACTGCATACTTTTCCGTTGCAAGTGGAACAAGATTTAAACTTGATGCCAACTCCAGAATCTCACTAAGTAATAATGATAGTGGTACACAGAATACAGTCTTCGGGAAAGATGCAGGTTTGAACATAGATGCAGGTACAAATTATAATGTATTTATCGGGCATGAAACTGCCGCTGGTGGAACTTTAGATGATGCCACTAATAATACTGCCGTTGGATATGCAACCTTAAATACATTAACTCAAGGTGATAAGAATACAGCCCTCGGAGCAAATGCCTTACAAAATATCACGACAGGCGGTTCAAATGTCGCGATAGGTGCTAATGCTCTTGATGCTGGTACAACTGTAAATAACTCAATTGCTATTGGGAAAGATTCGATGGGAACAGTTCCATCGGGTCAAGCAGTAGAATATGCAATAGCAATAGGTACGAATGCTCTTCTTGGTAGCGGTTCAACAACTGATGGAATCAATGGAACGATAGCTATTGGCGTGGATTGTGGAAAATCACTCACCACAGGCGGCAATAATCAACTAATAGGCTATGCATCTGCGGATGCACTCACAACAGGGTCAGGTAATGTTACTTTGGGTAGGCATACTCTTGGTACAGCGACTACTGAGATTGGCAATACAGTGATGGGGCATGAAGCAGGAAAATCAATAAGACACGATGCATCTGATTATAATGTAATAATGGGGTATCAGGCTTCTGTTGGTGGAACTGGAGCAAGGACTCAAAGCGTTGCAATAGGCTATAGAGCTTGGGGTAATGGTGGTTCATCGAATGATGTTGGTGGTGCTGAGAATGTCTTTATCGGTGCTGAGTCTGGTGGTGGTACTTGGGCAACTGCGGCAAGTGATAGAAATACTGCGGTTGGATGGAATACGATGAAAGGTGCTATGAATGGAGCAGGTCATAATACAGCAGTAGGGTCTGAAGCATTAGCCGCTATTACAGAAGGTGATGACAATACAGCATTAGGAAGCGGAGCAGGAAGCAGTCTCACAACTGGAATTGCAAATGTTGCAATAGGAAAATTTGCAATGCAAGATGCCGCTTTTGGAGAAGGTGCGAATGTAGCAGTCGGATATGGTGCTATGTTAGACATGAATGAAGGTTCTCATGGAAGTGCAAGTGTGGATTATAATATTGCAATAGGCTACGATGCTTTAAAAGGTGGGGCATTTGCTGGTAGTCCTATAGTAGCAAATGCAAATATTGCGATTGGTGCATTTGCTCTTGATGCTACTGGTACAAATGCTCATTCAGGTACGATTGCTATAGGATACAATGCTTTGACTGCTTGTACTTCAGGTAGTGCGAATACCGCTGTGGGATATGGATCTATGGATGCTCTTACAACTGGCTCTAACAATACTGCATTAGGAGATAGGTCTTTAAGTGCAACTGATGACGGAGCAGGCAATACAGCAGTCGGGGCTTTTGCAATGGAAACAGGAAATTGTGGAGATAACAATACTGCGGTAGGATATAATTCATTAAGACTTTGTACTGGTGGAAACAATACAGGTTTTGGTGAAGGTACTATGCAAGACCTCGTTGAGGGTACTGACAATATAGCAATAGGAAAAGCCGCTTTTGGTGGAGCGTTAGATGCAACAGCAGATGCTTCCGTAGGGAATGTGTTCATAGGTAAAGATGCTGGTGGTGGAGCATGGGTTACA
>VTLG01009960.1_pt1 | contig 15004 bp, 13 predicted proteins | sample 4694571 | NCBI WGS metagenome assembly VTLG01 (sample SAMN12604809, study PRJNA352737) | marine metagenome | biome: ENVO:00000447; feature: ENVO:00000209|ENVO:00000569|ENVO:01000036; material: ENVO:00002151; isolation source: viral sequences binned using virsorter ...
GAACCCGAAAACTGGCAAACGTAAGCTAGTTCAACAAACTAAACAAGCTGAACCCCCTACTGAGGTAACTACAGATGGCACAACTGACAAGGAAGAGAGTAATTCTAATTGAAGCTGAGAGCAGCTATGGAACAGATCCAACTCCAGCAGCAACAGACGTTGTTCTTGTAAGAGATCTGTCAATCACACCACAATCAAGTGATGTAGTAAACAGAGATGTTGTCAGACCTTATTTAGGTGCATCACAACAGCTTTTAGCAAACACCAGAGTTGAATGTACATTTAGTGTTGAACTTGCTGGATCTGGAACTGCTGGAACTGCGCCTAGATATGGAAGTGCGCTTAAAGCGTGTGGGTTTTCGGAGACTGTAGCTTCTGGAACTAGCGTTACTTACGAGCCAATTTCAGCTAGTTTTTCATCTGTTACTATTCACTACAACGTAGATGGTGTAAGGCATATCGTTACAGGTTGCAGAGGGACTTTTGCTATTAATGCTGCTGTAGGTGAGATTCCATCTATAGATTTCACTTTTACTGGAATTTACAATGCTCCAACAGATACTGCACTGCCTTCTGTAACTTATGGAAATCAGGCAACACCTTTAATTTTTAAGAACGGCAATACATCTAGTTTCCAACTATTGTCTTACGCTGGTGCTTTAATGAACTTTTCAATGGATGTTGGTAACTCAATAGTTTACAGAGAACTTGTTGGAGGTACTAAAGAAGTGTTGTTAACTGATAGAGCAGCTAATGGTTCTCTAACAATAGAAGCACCAACTCTTGCACAAAAAGATTATTTTGCTGCTGCTTTAGTTGATACGACATTAGGAAACCTAACAGTTACTCATGGTACTGCTGCTGGAAATATTGTTAGAGTAACAAGTACAAAGGTTGATATTGGAGATGTAGCATATGGTGAGGCTGATGGAGTAACAATGCTAGAGATTCCATATACTCTTGTACCTAGTTCAGCTAATGACGAGCTTTCAATAGTCTTTACTTAGTAAGTATTGACTACTGAGTTAGAGTAGAAGAGTATATATTTTAATTTATGGCATTTGTTAGAAAAAAGACCAAGGTTTATCCTTGGCCTGTTGAGGTCAAAACTCCTAGTGAAACTGAGATTGGTGAATTTGATACAACAAGTTTCATTGGTAAATTTGTACGTTTATCTAGAGAAGAGCTTGATAGTTTTGAATCCGCTACTGAGTTTGAAGCATTAAAAAAAGTATTAGTTGGTTGGGAGGACGTAAATGAAGAAGATGGCACACCTATAGAGTTTTCAAATAAAGTTTTAAAAGAATTTTCAGAAGATATAGATTTTGTTGCTGGTGTATTAGAAGCTTTTAAAAAATTCTATGCAAATGCACAAGTGGGAAACTAATTGATGCTGCTAAATACTGGGCTTCGAGTGGCAAGGAAGTTATAGATGAAACACAAAAAGACGCTGCTGCGTTTGGTGTAAAAATCGAGAAGCAACCAGAACAGAAAACAGAGTTTGAGGTTTTTGAAGAAAATTGGGATATTGTAAATATGTTTCTACGTTGTCAGACACAATGGAACACAACCTTTGGAGGTGTAGTAGGATTAAAGTACGAGGTATTATTACTTGATGGAGGACTATTTGACCTCTATCATGTGAATAACCGCAAAGAAATGCTGGAAGGTTTACAACTTATGGAATCAGTTGTGCTGAGAGAATTTAATAAGGAGAAGAAGTAGTGGCTGCTAATGTACAAAAAGTCACTCTTGCGTTAAAGCTTGAAGGTGTTGCTGGTGTAAAAAATTTAGGTAAAGATTTTAAAGAATTAAATAAAACATTAAAACTTACAAGTCCACAGTTAGATAAGCTTGTAAAATCAATAACCAAAGTACATGGAAATACTAAGTTAAGTAAAGTTGCATTTGAAAAGCAAATAAGTGCATTAACAAAACTAAAAAATAATGTTGGGATTGGCACTGTTGCTTATAAAAAACTATCAACAGAGTTAGATAAAGTTCGAGCAAAAATGAACGCTGTTACGGCAGCAGCAGCACCTCAAGGAGGAATGTTTCAAAGGTTAAATGCAAGGTTTAAGAAGATACCAGTAGGAGGAAGAGCAGCACTTGGAGCATTAGCTGGAACAGCAACAGCAGGGCTTGGTTCTACAGGTCAACTTGCCTTTGCTGGTGGGGCTGTTGGTGGGCCGGTTGGTGCTGCTGTTGGTGCTGGATTAGGTGCTGCTGTTGATTTAGCAAAATTTGGTGCTGAGTCTGCTTCATATGCTTCGCAGATACAAAAGCTACAAATTGCCTTAAGAGGAGTTACAAAAAATCAAGGTGATTTTGTTAAGGGTTTAGATATTATTTCTACAACATCAAGAAAATTAAATGTACCAATAGCAGCATCCACCAAACAATTTACAACTTTGTCTGCATCTGTGCTTGGTGCTGGTGGAACTATAGAAGATGCTGAACTTGTATTTACTGGAGTTTCAAATGCTATTAAGGCAACTGGTGGTAACGCAGAAGACGTACAATCTGCGATACGAGCCATGTCGCAGATTTTTGGTAAAGGTAAGGTGTCTGCGGAAGAACTACAAGGTCAGTTAGGTGAAAGATTAGCTGGTGCTGTTGTGAAATTTGCAGAAGCTAATGGTAGTAGCTTGGCAAAATTACAGAAAGATTTGAGAGATGGAACTGTAGGACTAGATCAGGTTATTAAGTTCGCTGAAAAGTTAAATGTTGATTTTGCCAAAACAGCCGAAGAAGTTGCAAATTCATCTGCTGATGCAGGGCAAAGATTAAAAACAACAATGGATAGGTTAAAACTCGCAGTAGGTACTATACTGCAACCTATTGGAGCAGAATTTCAAAGAGTGTTTGGAGCAATTGTTGGTGCTATTACTGATGCTATAGAAGCATTTAATAAATTCATGGGTATTGGTTTAGGTAATGCTATTGCTAAAACAGAAAAAAATATTAAGTCATTAAGAGAAAGAATTGATAATTCAAGTGATGACAAAGTTATTAAAAGACTTAATCAACAACTTGATAGGGCTTTAGCAAAACTAGCTAGATTACAAGGCGATCAAGTAGAAGGAGAAGAAGGTGGAGCAAGTGGTTTACCACCACTAGAAACTGGAGATAATTCACCTCTTAAGTCATTTGCTGAAAGTGCATTTAAGTTTGCAGACCAAGCAGAGCAGGCTGTTGTAAATGCTTTTCAAGGTATGGAAGATGCGCTTGTAAAATTTGTGACAACAGGAAAACTTAATTTTAGTGATTTAGCAAGATCTATTATTGCTGATTTAACAAGAATGTTAGTTAGGGCAGCAATAGTCAAACCTTTATTTAGCTTTTTATTTCCCGGCCTAGCTAATGGAGGTGTTGTTGATGGGGGAGAAATTGTAAAAAATGCTAAAGGTAATGTTTTCGCCAAAAATAAAATTGTTCCATACGCTTATGGAGGCATAGTAAAAAGACCAACCTTATTCCCAATGGCAAATGGAATGGGACTTATGGGCGAGGCTGGGCCAGAAGCTATCATGCCTCTAAAACGTGGTGCGAATGGAAAACTTGGAGTGCAAAGCTCTGGAAGTGTTGGTAATATTGTTGTAAACGTAGATGCTTCTGGAAGTTCTGTAGAAGGTGACGAGGCAAGAGGAAAAGAACTTGGTCGTCTTATATCAGTAGCGGTACAATCTGAAATAATAGATCAAAAAAGACCGGGAGGTTTACTTGCATAATGGCTACTTTTCCTTCTTCTCCACAACCAAGTTACGGATTATCAAAAAAATCTGCACCAAAAACAAGGACAGTAAGATTTGCTGATGGATACGAACACAGAATATTATTTGGACTTGCACAAAATCAAAATCCAAAAATATATGATTTATCTTGGAATAATATTACTGAAACAGAAAGTGATACATTAGAAACTTTTTTAGATGCAAGAGCAAATGATAGTGCAAGTTTTACATACACACCACCAAACGAATCTAGCTCATCACAATATGTTTGTGAAAGTTGGACAAAGACTATAAATTATCCAAATTTAGCATCAATAAAAGCAACATTTAGAGAGGTATTTGAACCATGACTGTTGCTACTGTTTGGAGTGCAAACACAGCTAAAAGTGTAGGAAATATTGTTTGCCCTACAAATGGTGTAGCTGGTATGTTTTTTCGTGTGACAACAGCAGGTACTACTCATAGCACAACTGAACCATCATGGACAAATATTATTGGCGAGAGTGTTTATGACAATAATATTGTTTACGAAGCTTTTAGTAGTATTTTTAATGATCTATCTAAAATAAATCCTACCTCTGTTATTGAATTATTTACTCTTACTTTAAAACCAGTTTTGCATGGTTCTAACGCAATATACAGATTTCATTCTGGTACAAATCAAGTAAATACAAATATAGTCTGGGCTGGTAATACTTATACAAGATTTCCAATAGTAGCTGAAGGTTTTGCTTACAAAAGAGGCCAATTACCACGACCTAAATTGATGGTAAGTAATGCTCTTGGAACTATATCTGCAATACTGCAATCAGTAAATACTGTAACTGCTGGTAATGATCTTACAGGTGCTACTGTCACCAGAATAAGAACATTGGCAAGATTTATTGATAATGCAAATTTTACAGGCAACAATCCATTTGGAACTCCTGATCCTAATGCAGAATTTCCAAGAGAAATATATTCAGTTGATCGTAAAGCAACAGAAACCAGAGAAGTAGTTGAATTTGAATTAGCAGCAGTTTTTGACTTAGCTGGGGTAAGAGTACCAAAAAGGCAATGCACTAGAGATTTATTCCCTGCTATTGGTACGTTTATTCAATGAGTTGGAAAGATGACGCATTGGTTCATGCGAAAGACCAAGACCCAAAAGAATCTGTTGGACTACTGCTTAATATAAGAGGTAAAGAAAGATATTATCCATGTGAAAATTTAGCAATCACATCTCATCAACATTTTATTCTTAATCCAGAAGATTATGTAAAAGCAGATAACCTTGGCGAAATAACTGCCGTAGTTCATAGTCACCCTATATCTACACCAGAACCAAGTCAGGCAGATAAAGTGAGTTGTGAACAAAGTAAATTGCCTTGGTATATTGTGAATCCAACAACAGAACAATGGGCTTATGTAGAGCCAACAGGATATGAAGTACCTTTACTTGGTCGGCAATGGGTATGGGGTGTTACAGATTGTTGGAGTCTAGTTGTTGATTATTACAAAAAAGAAAAAGGTATTATTTTAAAAGACTATGAAAGAACAATGACAGCAGATGAGTTTTTGTTTGATCCATTATTTGAGAGTTATGCATGGAGGACAGGTTTTAGAGAATTAAGGCCAGATGAAAAACTGGAAGAGGGAGACGTATTATTAATGTCTATCATGTATCCAACTTTAAATCATGTAGCGATTTTTTTAGGAGATATGGTTTTACATCATTTAGCAGATAGACTATCTTGTAGAGAGCCTTACTCTGAATGGTTGTTAAAATGTACAGGTAAAAGGTATCGCTATGCTCAAGAAAGTTAAACTTTATGGTGAACTAGCTGACTTTTTAGGTCATAAAGAATTTGATGCTGTTATAAATTCTACTGCTGATGCAATGCGTTTTCTTGTTAGTAACTTTCCACAATTAGAAGGTTATATGAATAATAGGCATTATCAAGTTATTGTTAACAATTATGATATTGGAGAAGAAGAATTACATAATCCTATAGGTAGTGCAGATATAAGTATTGTGCCTGTAATTAGTGGTGCTGGAGGTAATTTTGGAAGAATATTATTAGGTGGAGCTTTAATAGCTGTAGGTATGGGAGCTTTTGGTTTTTTCCCCGGTCAAGCTGTAAGTTTTGGTGCTAGTGGAATTGGATTTTCTGCTGCTGCACCTTTAGCTAAAGCTTCCTTTGCTCTTGGTGCTGGATTGGTTTTGAGTGGTGTATCAGAAATGTTATTTCCTATGCCTCAAATGCCCGATTTTTCAAATGAAGAAGACCCAAGAATATCATTTAGCTTTTCTGGAGTGCAAAATACGGATAGGGCCGGAACTAGCATACCTCTATGTTATGGAGAAATCGTAACTGGATCAGTCGTAATTTCAGCAGGTATTGATACACAACAAGTCGTAGCAGGGGAAGCATAATGGGTAAAATTATAAGAGGTTCTAAAGGGCCACCAGCACCTAGAGAACCAGTAAGAGCCGAAGATACTCTTAACAGTAAAGAGTTTGCAACAATCCAAGATTTATTATCTGAAGGTGAAATAGAAGGTTTTGCAACACCTTCTAAAAAAAATATTGCTCGTAACAATGCAAATTATAATAATGCTTGTTTAGCTGATATTTTTTTAGATAACACTGCTGTCTTAAATATTAGTCCAGATGATCCAAATTTTACTACAAACTTAAATAGCCTAACCGATTCAGATTTTAGCTTTGAGGATGTTACTTTTATTCCTAAGTTTGGAGAGGGTAATCAAAAACCAGTTGCTAATTTAGAAAATGCAAACTTACAAAAAACATCAAACACTATACTGACAAACTCTGCTGTTGTTACCACTTCATCATTTGTTGACAGTCCTGATCTTTCTTTAGGACAACACGCAGCAGAAGTAACTATACAGTTTTTAGCATTACAAAAGTTTGAAACTAATGGAGATGTTTTAGGAACTGAAGTTAACTATCAAATACTGTTACAAGAAGATAATGGGCCTTTTAATGTAATTGTAGATGAGACAATTACAGGTAGAAGTAAAGATTCATATTCAAGAGAACATACAATTAATTTATCTAATGATACTTTTGGTAATGCTAATTATACCCAAGCAAAGATTAGGGTAAAAAGAATTACTGCTGACAGTGACCCAGACGTGATCCAAGATACGTTTGGTGTTTCTAGAATAGAAGAAGTTGTATATACTCCACAAGCATATCCAGATTGTGCATACTCAACCTTAAGAGTTAGTTCTGAGCAGTTTAGTGCTGTACCAAAGAGAGCATTTCGTATTCGTGGAATCAAAGTTCAAATACCGGGTGCTGGTGCAAATAATTCTGGAACTCCTACTGTAGATATAAATACAGGAAGAATACAATATCCTACTGGCTATATATTTAACGGAACGATGGGTGCTGCTGTTTGGTGTACTTGCCCTGCGATGATATTGCTTGATGTTTTGACAAACCAAAGATATGGACTAGGTGTTCATATATCACCAGATCAATCTACTGATGTTAAAAAATATGAAAGCATTGATTTATTTAGTTATGTACAAGCATCAAGATATGCAAACGAAGAAGTAACTTTAGAAGATGGAACTAAAGAAGCTAGGTTTGCTTGTAATGTTGCAATTCAAGGAACAGCAGAAGCATATGCCTTAATAAATGAGTTAGCTGGGGTAATGAGAGGGTTTCCTATATGGCAAACAGGATCAATAACTCTAACTCAAGATCGACCTACTGATTCAAGTTTTTTATTTAGCTTGGCAAATGTTACTGAGGCAGGATTTTCATATTCTGGTAGTAGTTTAAAACAAAGACATTCTGTTATTTCTGTTAGTTATTTTAATATGGATAGCAGAGAGATAGATTATGAAATTTTTGAAGATACTGCTGCTATAGCAAAATTGGGAAGAATTAAAAAAACAGTAAAAAGCTTTGGTTGTACATCAAGGTCACAAGCGATTAGATTGGCAAAAGCAATACTTTTCAGCGAGCAACAAGAATCTGAGATTGTCAGTTTTTCAACTTCTATAGATGCTGGTGCGATAGTAAGACCGGGAATTGTTATTTCTATAAATGATCCAGTGCGTAGTGTTGAAAGAAGATCAGGGAGAGTAAAAAGTGCAACAAGTACTGTTATAACTGTTGATAGCGATCAAGATTTATCTTCTTTTCAAGGTTCAAATAAAAGTTTAACTGTAATTTTACCTGATGGTAAAGTAGAAACAAAAACACTTGCTGCTGGTGGTGGTATAACAAATAATGTTATTACTTTAAGCTCTGCGCTATCACAAGTTCCAAGTGAAAATGCAATATGGGTATTGTCTAGTTCTGGGATTGGAGGTGTAGAACCTCAAACATTCAGAGTTATAACAGTAGAAGAACAAGATGGTGTAAATTATGCGATTACAGCATTAACTTATAACCCGGGTAAATATGCAAATATTGAACAAGGTGATCCTTTACCTGTAAGAAATTTATCACTGCTAAATCAACCAAAATCTCCACCATCAGGTTTAGTAGCAGAAGAAAGAATTATTGTTAAAAACAAACTTGCAATAGTTAAATTAATTTTATCTTGGGTGTCAGTAACAGGTGTAAGCCAGTATCAAGTTCAGTACAGATTTAATAATGCAAACTGGGTAGTACAGGATGTATTTAGACCTGATTTTGAAATAGAAGGTACTGAGGCTGGAACTTATGAATTTAAAGTTTTTTCTTATAATGCTGCGTTAAAACTTTCAGAAACATCAACTGATTTAACATTTAACGCTGCTGGTAAAACTGCACCACCAGCAGACGTACAAAATCTACAAATTGAACCTGTAGATGCTAAGAATGTGCGATTAAAATGGGATCAAGCTGTTGATCCAGACGTTTTACATGGTGGCAGAGTATATGTACGACACAGTTCTTTAACTGATGGAACTGGTACTTTTAATAATGCGATTGATCTTGTTGAAGCATTACCCGGTAACAGCACAGAGCAAATAGTACCATCATTAGAAGGTGAGTATATTCTTCGTTTTCAAGATGACCAAGGTAATTTTAGTACTGGATCAGCAAGTGTTCTTGTAGATTTACCAGATATTTTGGATACACAGATTATTTTAGATAGTGGATCGAGGCAAGATTTGTTGTCACCTGCTTTTGGTGGGGCTAAATTAAATACAGTTTTAGACGGTAGTAACTTAAAAATATCCGAAACAAGTATAGGTGGTGTAGGTCTTTCAGAAGGTTTTTATGATTTTAAAGATGTTATTGATTTAGAAAGAGTATATTCTTTAGATTTAAAAAGGTTTATTAGGTCTGTAGGAGTTCAAGTACAACAACCTTTAAGAAGTACTATTGGAGGTGGTATTAAAGCCAATAATTCAAATAGCACTCAATCTATACAAGGAGTACAAGTACCAGCAAAAACTATTAGAGTAACAAGCACTGTTGTTCATGGTCTTGCCGTAGGAGATCCAGTACAGCTTGTCGGCCAAGGTAATTTTAATGTTGTAAATGGAATATATGTTCTTTCATCCGTAGGAAGTACAACCGAATTTGATTTAGCAATAACACCAGCAAATAATTTAGTATTTAATACTTTCACTACAACTGGTCAGTATAAAAAAGTTACTTTTTTAGATCAACTTATACCAGAAGGTTCTTTTTGGGATGATTATGCAACTGATGGAAATTTTGATGGGACTTCAGCAGATACAGTAAATTGTAAAATGTTGGTAGCTTCAACAAATGTTGACCCAAGCAAAGCAAGTGCTATAGCTTTTACAAATGGTACAGCTTTTAATTATACTCAATCAGGACTAGTTATTACTGCAACAGCAACAAATCATGGGCTTGCAGTCGGTGATAATATAAATACTTTAATTCATACTGGAAATAATTTTGATGCTTTTTACACTGTTCAGACAGTTCCAGATGCTAATACATTTACTCTGACCTCTCTATTTGACCAAACAATTAGTAATGGTGGCGGTAGTTTTCTTAAGTTTACTAAATTTACTACATTATCTAATGGAACTTTTAAAGGTAGAGGTTTTGCTTTTAGATTACAATTAACAACTGGTAAACCTTTAGTAGAAAATATTAATATTCAACAAGCAGGTGTTGTGGCATTATTTCCATCAAGGACAGAAAATTCATATTTAACAGGAAATTCTAATAACCCAGTATCAATGGCAGCACAACAGTCAGGAACGAGTCAAAAGACCGTTACTTTTGCTAGGCCGTTTTTTACAGGTCTAACAGGTCTTGGGGGTGCAAATGCTTTCAAGCCAAATGTAGGTGTAACAGTACAAAACTTAGGGTCTGGCGAAACTGTGAGAATATTAAATGTAACTGGAACCTCATTTGATATTGTTATTAGAAATGCAGCAAATAATGGTAACTCTAATAGAGATTTTACATTTACGGCTGTCGGGTATGGTAAAGGGGTGTAATATGGAGGAAAAGATTTTTTAAATGTCTCAAGTATCAGATTACGATATTGCTAATGCCTCTGGTGCTGCGGTTCGTTCCGACATTAATTTAGTGCTTGATGCAGTAAAAACTTTAAATAGTGGTAGTGGGGATCCCGTTAATGCTGTTGCATTTATGCTATATGGCGATACTTCAGATAATATTTTAAAAATAAGAAATTCTGGAAACTCGTCTTTTACTGAAATAGGTAGTATAAATGAAGCAAATTTGGGTTTACTACCAAAAAACGGCTCAACTCCTATGTCAGGCGGTTTGCAATTAATTGATGGTGCTGCAAACAATTTATCTTTCAAGTTTTCTGGAGATACAGATACCGGATTATTTAGGCAAGGTAGTAATGTTTTGGGAATAGTGGCTGGTGGGACTGAAAGAGTCAGAGTTGACGCTGGCGGACTGAAAGTAAGGAATGGTCATTCTATACAAGTTTGGAGCAGTGGCAATGGAAATAGAATCGACTTTGATTTTGCTGGTTCGAGTAACATAAATTTTAATTTACCTACAGCAGATGGAGCTAATGGCAGTGTATTACAGACAAATGGCTCTGGTACTTTATCTTTTGTAGCGATACAAGGTGTACCTACTGGAACTATATTTTGTTTTGCTATTGCTACTGTGCCAACTGGTTATTTAGAGTGTAACGGTCAATCTACCTCTGGACACACGGCTTTAGCAGCATTAATAGGTTCTCATGTACCTGATCTTAGAGGTGAATTTATTAGAGGTTGGGCTAGTAATACTAATGACTCAACAAGAGATCAAGGTCGACAGATTTGGACTCATGGTGGCACTAACCAATCAGATGATATTAAATCACATAATCACAGTGTTACTTCTAGTCATACTATTAATGATCCGGGTCATAGACACGATCCTACATCTACAAACTCACCAAGTTCAAGCCTAGCAGATGGTAGATCAATAGCTGTAAATGATCGTATCGTTGGTAATTATGGTGGTGGTAGTGGACAAGGATTAGGCCCATTAGGTGCCAGACAATTTATGAATGATGCGACTACAAGTATATCAATATCAACTAATAACTCTGTAAGTAATACAGGAGGTTCTGAAACTAGACCTCGTAACGTAGCATTAATGTACATCATTAAAACTTAATTATGGCAATACAACCCGGTACATATAATATGACTGTGCAAAGAAGAGCAGACTTTTCTTTGCAATTACAGTTCAAAGATTCGTCTGATGCAGTTATAAATTTAACTGGTTTTACAGTTTATGCTCAATGTTGGGATGAGGGTAGAAATATAAAATATGGTGATTTTGCAATTACTTACACTAATAGAGTAAATGGTATAGTTGATATCTCCTTAACTGATGTACAGACTGCTACTTTTGAGACTAATACTCTTTATTACGATGTAATGCTTGAGGACTCAAACGGATTACGAGAGTACTACCTTGAAGGTGTTATAACTATGTCAGAGGGTTATACTACACCATGACTTCTGTTAATGTTACAACCAGTAAGAATACTGTTACTGTAAATGAAGGTGACGCAACAGTTATTACTGTTGCGACTCAAGGCCCACAAGGCCCATCCTTTAGTTCTACAGGCAAAAGTTTAACTGATTCTGGTGTTGTAAATAATTCTGTTATTTACTATGACTCTACTTCTGCTACATTTAAAGCAGATGCAACTCGTACTGTAGAAAACCTTGTCGATGGAGGCTCATTTTGACACATGGCTAACACAATCCGCATAAAAAGATCCACAGGATCATCAGCACCAACCACACTAGAAAATGCGGAATTAGCATTTAGTGAAGGTAGCAAAACTTTATTTATAGGTATAGGAACCGGCGGTTCTGGAGGATCTGCAACTACTATTGAGCCTATAGGTGGTGAGGGTAAATTTTTTGATAAAGATACAGTAATAAATGCTAATAAGGTTTTATCAGGGCCAACAACAGGATCAGATGCAGCCCCTACATTTAGAGCATTAGTAAGCGATGATATTCCTTCTGTTGCACACACCAAGATAAGCGACTTCGATACAGGTGTAAGAACAAATAAACTAAATGAAATGGCTACTCCAACAGCTTCAGTAAGCTTTGGAAGTCAAAACATTACAAACCTAGCTGACCCTGTAAATACACAAGATGCAGCGACAAAAGGTTTTGTTGAGGCTACATCACAAGGACTTGATGTTAAAGATTCTTGCGTAGCAGCAACAACAGCAAACATCACAATATCTACTGCTCTTAATAATGGAGACACGCTAGATGGTGTTACTTTATCAACTAATGATCGAGTATTGGTCAAAGATCAGAGTACTTCAAGTCAGAATGGTATTTACGTTGTAGGGTCTTCTCCAGCTAGGGCAGCAGATTTAGCTGCTGGTTCTAACGCTGCTGGTTTCTTTACTTTTGTAGAGAAAGGAACAGTAAACGCAGACAACGGTTTTGTATGCACATCGGACTCTGGTTCTGCTGTGGTGGGGACTAATAACCTTACGATTGCACAATTCTCTGGTGCTGGTCAAATAACAGCAGCAGATGGTTTGCAGAAGTCAGGAAACACATTATCAGTAGATCTTAAATCAAATGGAGGACTCGTAATTGAGTCTACAGAGATGGCTGTGAATTTAGGTGCTAGTTCTATAACAGGTACATTAGCAATATCTGACGGAGGAACAGGTGCAACATCAGCTTCAAATGCAAGAACATCATTAGGACTTGTTATTGGTACTGATGTAGAACCTCATAGCGATAAGTTAACAGAACTCGCAACAATGAACCAGACAACAGCTAACTCTTTAGCTGATTTGACTGATAGCGAAGTGCAAATCTTAGATGGGGCGGTGGTAACAACTACAGAGTTGAATACAGTTTGCGATGGCGGTACTTCTGCAACCTCAACAACTCTTGTTGCTACAGATAAGTTTGTTGCAAACGACAACGGTACAATGGTACAGGTCGCATTATCTGATCTTGTTACTTTTCTTGAAAACGGAAGTGTATCAGGTTTTGATATAGACGGTGGAAGTTATTAGACCGTTAGGAGGTAAAAGCTAATGGCTAATGTAATTAGACTTAAAAGAGCCTCAGGGAGTGATCCTTCAGCAAGTGATCTTGTTTCGGGTGAACCAGCCGTTAGAACCGATACTGGCGAGCTATTTTTTAAGAAAGATGATGGTTCTATAGCAAAGGTAGCTGGTGCTGGTGGTGGGCCAGATTTTAAATATCTTGCACTAAGAAATGCAGCTAACAATGGTGCAGCTTCTTATCCTAACGCAGATTTTACTTTAGTTAGATCTGGAACAACAACTGCTGTAACACCGACAGCAGCAAATACATTATTAGTTAGCGTCAATGGTGTTATACAAAAACCAAATACAGGTACATCTACTCCTTCAGAAGGTTTTGCATTAAGTGGATCTACTATAAAATTTGGAGCTAATCTCTCTGCTGCACCAGATTTTATTCTTTATCAAGAGTCAGGCGGTATTGGAGAGCCAAGTGACGATACAGTAAGTGAAGTAAAATTAAAGGTTAGCAATAGCCCTGTAAATGGATATTTTCTTTCTGCTCAATCTGGTAATAATGGAGGACTTACATGGGCTGCACCTATAGCAACGTCTTGTACTGGTAACTCTGCAACTGCAACAGCACTTGCGACAGCTAGAACTATAAATGGCACTAGTTTTGATGGCACAGCAAATATTACAGTCACGGCTGTTGCTGGAACATTAACTGGCACTACGTTAAACAGTTCTGTTACAGCAAGTTCTCTTACATCATTAGGAGACTTGACAAGTCTTACTGTGACAGGAGATTTAGTTACTAATTCTGACGCAACCATAAACTCAATCACTGTAGGTAAAGGTGCAAGCAATGTAGCTGGTAACACTGTTGTTGGAGAGACAGCTTTAGATGCAATCACTACTGGTGGTAATAACGTAGCTATAGGTAAAGCTGCTTTAGGAGCTAATACCTCTGGAAACCAAAACATAGCGATTGGTAGAAATTCTTTATTACTTAACCAAACTGGAATATATAACGTAGGTGTTGGAGATAGTACTTTAGCTAACAATACTGGAAGTTATAACGTTGCTATGGGTCAAAATGCTTTAGTGGCTAACACAAGCGGGACTCATAACGTAGGTATTGGTAATTTTACTTTAGACGCAAATACTACTGGAACTGTTAACACTGCTATTGGAGCATCTGCTTTAGGTGCAAATATTTCAGGAAGTAATAACACAGCAGTAGGTAATTCTGCTTTAGGAAACAATACTACTGCAAATTACAACGTTGCTGTGGGTATGTATGCACTGCTAGACAATACCACTGGAAGCGATAATGTTAGTGTTGGTGTTCAAGCTTTGGCTAATAACACTACAGCACATAAAAATACTGGTTTAGGTGCTTATGCCTTAGTAACAAACACAACAGGAACTCAAAACACAGCAGTTGGCGCTTATTCTTTAGATGCTAATACTACTGCTAATAATAACACTGCTGTTGGCTACGCATCACTAGGAGCAAACACAACTGGAGGTGGTAACGTAGCTGTTGGAGCAAATACACTTGATGCTAATACTACAGGTGCAACTAACACAGCCGTAGGTATAGATTCGTTAAGCGGAAATACAACTGGTCATGGCAACACAGCCGTAGGTAGACAAGCACTAATAAATAACACTACAGGAGAATACAATACAGCTTTAGGTCGTAATGCCTTGGCAGCTAATAGTTCTGGTAACAATAATATAGCGATTGGTTTTGAAGCTCTACGATTAAATACAACTGGAATTGATAATGTTGTTATAGGA
>VTLG01013913.1_pt1 | contig 15003 bp, 22 predicted proteins | sample 4694571 | NCBI WGS metagenome assembly VTLG01 (sample SAMN12604809, study PRJNA352737) | marine metagenome | biome: ENVO:00000447; feature: ENVO:00000209|ENVO:00000569|ENVO:01000036; material: ENVO:00002151; isolation source: viral sequences binned using virsorter ...
GAACTCTGGTAACAAGAGAAGCTGGTGAAGAAGTATGGAATCAAGTCCTTGAATCTTCTGGAGTAGGTGAAGATGTATTTGAGAATTTAGAAGGATATGATGATTCTGTTACTTATTCACTTGTTGGGGCAACATCGGAAACATTGGGCGTACCAGCATCAGATGTATTAGAGATGTTCGGTGTTTATTGGGCAACAGAGGTAGCACCAAAAGGATATGGGGATTACTTCAATGCCTTTGGTAATGACTTTGAAACTTTTGTTAGTGGACTCGATGAAATGCATGTTAGGATTGCAGAGATGTTGCCTGACCTTGCTCCACCTTCATTTGAGATAGAGAAACTTGGAGATAATCATTTTGAGATTCACTATGAATCACCAAGAGAAGGATTAGCACCTTTGGCTATAGGAACATTAAAGGGTATTGCACAGCATTTTGGAGGTACAGCAGATATTACTCAGATAGAGTATAAAGGTACTGACGACCATGATGTATTTGAGGTAAAGTTCACTGATGGCTCGTAAGTCTAAACTAGGCAGCTTATTAATGGATGCTGACATTATCACAAAGAAGCAGCTTTCTGAAGCTGTTGATAAACAGACTAATGGTGATGATAAAGAGCTTGGGCAAATTCTAACTGGAATGGGATATATTACTGTTGAAGATTTAACGGAAGTGATGTTAGGCGAAGCGAAGGACGCGCAATCTGAAAGGGAGAAATCAAAGCGGGATAGATTATTACAGAAACAAATTTTACAAAAGAAGATCACTCCAAAGCCAGTTGCGCCTAAGGCAGTACCAATTTCTGCTAAGACACCTGTGGTTGATGAAGAAATACTAAAAAAAAAGTTCACGCTATCAATTCAGACTTTGGTAAGCGGTATAACTGGAATAATATCTTTAATAGGAATGTGGTATGCGCTCCAGGCCGATATACAGGCAAATGTATTTAAAATTGATACTCTTGAAAAAGAAGTAGAAAGATTAAGAGATGGCGAAGGCAATAAATGATTCACTCAATCTCACAATCAGTATCAGCTTTCTTGTCAAGATCATTCTTGCAGTCGGATTATTCGCTGGTGGATTCTACAGTATCCAAATGAGAATTACAGATTTAGAAAGGACAGTAGCAGAATTGCATACGGAAGTGACAGTCTTAAATCAAAAGATGAGTGAGATCGAAAAAGAGCATGTTAAAGAATTAGAGCATCATAATACCGAGCTGATTGAAGAAAACAGAAGTTTATTACAGAGAATGGGCTTGAAGAAGCCATAGTGAAGGATTTTTTCAGAGGACTATATTGGGTAGTATTTTTACTGATTTTGATAATTATAGTTGGCGTGCTTGGTCAATTAAATGGTGGGGAAATGGATATTTATTTAAAAGCACAAAGAATTAACAATGGATGAGTACAGCATAAGTACAGGAGTTAAAAATGGCAAAAAAAGAAAAAGAACCAACTCTAGTGCTAGATGATAAAGAGTACAACCTCAATGATCTGCAAGACGATCAAAAATTGATGGTTGCTCACATCAACGATCTTAACCGTAAGGTCGATAGTGCAAGATTCAATCTTCAGCAAATGGAGATTGGAAGGCAGGGTTTCGTCAATAGCTTAAAGGTATCACTGGATCAGCCGGAAGTCGGCGAATCAGAAGCCGAAGCTTAGTGCGTTAAGGAGAAACATGGAAAAATTTATGATTCAAGAGTGGGGCATCGTTGGTGTCATTGTATTTCTATTCATAGGTCAGATCATGTTTCTCCAAAAAACGCTGACCAATAAGTTGGGTGAGATAGAAGATATATGTATCAAGCTGATTGACCGCTGGAATCGCAGTGATGAAACACGCGACAGAAGGCATGAGCAGGCGATGCAGGAAATGAACGACATCACCGATGATATTAACTTTTTAAAAGGCAGGGCCAATGTCAAATGAATAAAAAAGAGATTGATCTTTACAGAGATGAAATGTTGGTGCGTATGGCACGCCTGGAAGAAAAGCATCAGGCTCACTTCGAGGTTACAAAAGAGATCAGGTTTGATGTTAAATCTCAGAACGGCAGAGTCCGTACTTTAGAGAATAGACAGTCATGGTTCGCAGGAACCCTGGCTACTATTACTTTTATATTTAGTAGTCTAATCGCATGGATTAAAGGAGCTAGTTAATGGAATTATTAGTAGAAAATTGGGAATATGTAGTCATCGCAATCTTAGCTGTGGATAAAGCCGTAGCGCTTTCACCATCCACTTGGGATGATCTGATATGGACTTCAGTAAAGAAAGCGATATATAAAGTAGCGGGGAAAAATGCTTAAACGGTTAATACGCAGTCTCGTCAGAAAACACGGTATGAAGAAGTTGCTCATCAAAATTGGTGATTGGGCAGTGTCTCAAAGTCCTGGTAAAAATGACGATGAAATCTGGGAAGATGTTGTGAAGCCTTTTATTGAAGATAGTTTCTGATGCCAAGATTCGGCAAACGCTCACAGCAAAGGCTTCGTGGAGTGGATGCGCGTCTGGTCAGTGTCTTAAATGAAGTAGTGAAGCATTATGACATCACTATTTTAGAGGGTAAGCGCACAGAAGAGCGTCAGCGTGAACTGGTGGCTAAAGGTGCGTCAAAGACCATGAAATCAAAGCACCTGGAAGGTAAGGCTATAGATGTAGCGCCATACCCTATCCCTGATTGGGATGATACCTACCAGTTTATTTACATGGCAGGCCGCGTGATGCAGGAAGCAGACCGCCTGAAGGTGCATTTGCGTTATGGTGGCGATTGGGACAGGGACGATATTGTCGTGAGCGACCAGACATTTCAAGATCTGGTTCATTTTGAGATTTACGATAAGTAGTCGAAAAGGGTTTAAGTGATGACATTAGCAGAGCAGATGGAAAGTATGATGGCAGAGATCAGAGCAATAAAGCTTTTATCTCAAAGCATCCAGAATGACCTTAACCATGATATATCGATCAATGGCGTAAAGAAGATCGCGAATCTAATGGCGCTGATCGATGGTGTAGTTGTTCCTGATCTTGTCAGCTCTTTTGAAGATGTAAATGAATTGGATCATATAACCGATAGTAACGCAGGATTAGCATAATGGCGACTTATTTAGAAGCATTTTGTAATACCACTACAGACTTACAGGGCGTAGAACCGAGTATAGACAACTATGACCGCAAGAGGTTGGTGCAGAATTTTCAAACCTATTCGGGATCGGTATATGCCGCATATAACAGCGGTTATGTGTCCCAGGCTTATGTAGACGGCAAGGAAATGTCCATGCAGTCGGCGCTAGGCGATGTGGATGGCTCAGATGAAGCTTACTACGACAGTGCTGCCGATGCACTTTATGTCTATAGTTCTGTTGATCCTGATAACCTGGTGTATGAAGCGGCAGAGGATTGGGCCACTGTAAAGCAGCGTGTGGTCAATGAGCAGGCAGACCGTATTCGCTCATATATAAACAGACCTATCTTCAAACGCGCTAAAGCAGAAGATCAAGGTGCATCCAGCCGTGATTATGATTTTGTACTGATAAATGCTAATGCGGGGCTTGCATGTGCCGATTTAATCCGTCCTGTCGATCCAGAAAGGGCGCAGGAAGTCGAAGAACGCTATATCTCACCTGAAGGCGATGGTATGCTCGATCTTTTAAAAAGGGGCGAATATGCGCTTTGGCACGAATCCACTTACGAGAAAAACGAAGGCAGGATCAGGCCAGTGAGCGTTGGCGGCTCGACCACAGGTGGTGTGCTGGATACTAAAGTTACAGCTCTCCCTTCAGTCGATTATGACGATGTGCGCGTCAAGATAACCGCTGGTGGAACATTCACCGCAGGAACGGCTAATACATCAGTCAAATATTCAGTATATGTGAAAAATGCCACTGGACTTGCCATGAATGAAGTGATCGCAAGCGAAGAGATCAATGGCGATTACCAAGGCCTTGCTTACGGAATGTATATCCGCTGGGGTGAGGGGGTCTATACTACAAATGATACTTGGTCAATTATTGTAATGGGAATCCCTGAAGAACATGGATCTGTAAAGTCCGAACAAGTATCGAGGAGATAATGTGGCAACCGTTTATACATCAGTCCTTCGTTCTAATGTCATTGAGCCTTTAGAATCGCTCATCAAGGGCGAGTTCAACAAACTTCCAGTACACTACGACAAAAATTTCAAAAACAGGGGAAATTTCTTCCTCAGAGTGATTCCGGTACAGGATGAGCTTGACCAACCAACCACTGAAGATCAATTACGCATTTACGGTATCCTTTTAAGGCTATATAGGCGTACTCCTGGCGTTTTCTCACGCAGGAATAATCTTGAACAGCTTATGAACTTTGCAGACCGTATTAAGCGTTTAATTGGTAATAATGCTAACTACAGTCCATCGTCCAGCTACAAGTGGAATGACGCTGTTATTACATTTGTGAATTACGAGCCAGAACTGGAAGATGAAGAGCAGGTTTACCAGGTGGCAGATATAATGTTCAACTGTAATGTACTAGTATGATTACCTACAATAAGACATATAACGAGAATGTATTGGACAATCTTAGGCTACTTGTGGCCCAGGAGTTTAGAAATGTTCCCATACGCTATGATAATGTCTATCGCGGTAATGTTTTCTTTAAGCTTACACCGATCAGGGATGAAATCTTTGAATTAAGATCCAATGGTGCAATCAGGGAATATACAGTGCTTTTGACCTACCACGAAAAAGAGCGCGGTAGATATACAAAGAAGAATAGCCTGGACACGCGCATTAATGTTATTGAACGCTTAAAAGAGATATTAAGAAGGAATGTAGCCAGTATTGATGAGTTCCTTTATTTTGTAGACTCTGCTGGTAAGAATTTCCTTACTTCGGCTAGTGAACAGCTTACAATCGTTAAAAGACCACTTCTTATCACCAGCCAGGATGATTTCTTTATAACATCCGATGGACAAGCGTATACAGTGTATCCGGCAGCTCATAGTTATGAGTGGCATAATGCCAGACTTCAATCTGTAAACTATGATTTAGAAAGTGAGAACCCTAATTACCACACTGCCAGCGTAGAATTTCAGTGCTTGGTAGAGGAAATTTATGCGTAAACCATTCAGGTATAAATGATGGCAAAATATAGATCAAATAAATTCATGAGTCAGTTCGACAGTTATCAAGGTTTAAAGACAGAAGATTGGGAAGCTTTTAACCGAGGAGAAGAAGTCGAGCTTGATGAAGTGCCAGAGGCAGCAAAAAAATATTTAGAAGAAGTAAAATCTAGCAAGAAGGAGTCTAAGTAATGGCTTTAGACGGACAAGCGTTTTCCCCAAAAGAATTTAAACTGGCATTTGTAGCTGAAAGCACTATTGGCACAGCAAATGTAAGTTCAATGCAGCAAGTCAATGTGGACAGTGTTGAAATGCCTAATTTTAATTTAACCCAAGTGCTTGATACTAGAAGCGGATCAAGTGGGCGTGTATTTGATGTTGATGATGCGCTTACGGATGAAAAAGGTGTAACCAAAGAAATAACATTCTCTGGAGTGTTTGATACTACCGTTGCCCCTTTATTGCTTCAAAACTGTGTTGGGAAAGCCGAATCTAGCGATGTAGTGACTATCGCTTATAATTATACGCCGCCAGAGCTTGAAACTGGAGATAGTTCTTCTATTACTATTGCAGATACGATCACGATTGCAGTTATCGCTCCTGCAACTTCTGGTGGAAATCGCTCTATTGTATTCCCAGGCTGCACAATTACCGCCCTTTCTATCAGTGGCGACATGGCAAATGAATCGGGGCGTTTACGCTTTACAGCTACAGCACGAACCGGATTTATTTCAAGCTTTACACAAGCAGCCCCCACGCCTACCGTATACGGAACCAGTTATTATTCACTCGCAACTTTAGCCGGAACAGTAAAGAAAACGATTGCTGGCGCTGAAGATTGTGTTATCCAAAGTTTTTCGCTTAATCTTGAGAATCCTTCTGAATATGTTGGACAAGGTGATGCTAGTGGCAATCCAGAAGCGATTGTCAGAGCTGTGCCAGAAATATCCGCAACATTAGATGCTACTGTAAAATATGATAATCAGACAGCAGAATTGCCAACCACAATGAAAGCTGGAACTACAGTGATCTCAAACCTTGCTAATCACGCAACGATAGCAAGTGCAAGTAGCTTTGCCTTTATAGGCAGTTATGGTAAGATCACTAGCGTAGCATATAATGAAGCAAACGCGATGATGTATGATGTATCGGTAAAATTTGGTGCATCTGGCTCAAATGCGATGTTAGCTGTTAGGACTTAATGATAAAAACAGATCATGGCGAATTTGAAGTTCGCCCAATCACCTTCGGTGAGCGCAGAGAACTGCACCGCCTGGAGATGAAAGTATTTTGGGATGAAGAAATAGAACGAGATGCGTATTTCGATTTATTGAATTGGTGTATGGATCACGCCTTTGAAGATGCGGAAACAACACTAAGCAAATTAGACGATGCCAAGATCGATGAAGTTCTAAATGCCGTATATTTACACTATAAAGGTTTAGACCAGAAAAAAAAATTAAAGTCAGGATAGCGACCTGGTGTAACTTCTTTGGATGGGGCAACAGCCTCTATCCTTTACAATTCCAATCCTACAAAGCGCAAAGTCCAACCCTCGCGCAGTACATAAGCTTCACCGAAGATGAGATATGGGCCGAGTGTGGGCGCATCATCGCTGAAGATAAACACAATAAATTCTCTATAGGACAGAACCTATATTATAATCTCAATTTCTTCTGTAACCCTAAGTTCTTTATTGATAGGGAGATAGAGGGATACATCGAAGATTATTTTGTATCCACCAAATTCAACCTTCCATTAGCACAAACTTTAGACCAGGCAGACGCTAGAACCATTGACATCTTTCGGGTTATTAGTGAAGAGATTAGTGCTTGTGAAAACAGAAGTAAGGATATGAATAATGGCAAATAAATTTGTAATTGAAGTAAGAGCTAAAGGGTTTACGAACCTTGAAGGTCAGTTAAATAAAGCTGACGGTGCGATGAAAAAATTTGATAATACTGGTGGTAAGATGCGCGGCACAACATCAGGTTTGCGTAGGGAAATTGGCGCTTTAAGAAATAATCTTTTACTTTATACTTTTGCTGTCGGCGCTGCTGCTCGCGTGATGAGTGGCTTTTTAAAACAAGCATCGAATCTTCAAGAAAGTTTAAGCAAATTTAAAGTTGTATTCGGTGATGCTTCAGATGACGCTTTAGATTTTGCAGGAACTCTAGCAAAAAGTTTCAATCGCTCAGAAGCTTCTATTATAGAATTAATGGCATCCTTGCAGGATACTTTTGTACCGCTAGGATTTTCCAGGCAGGAAGCACGAAAATTATCCCAGACTTTAGCACAGCTTTCTTTTGATATTGGATCATTTAACAACGCTGCAAGTCCAGAAGTCGCCCATGCGCTAACTTCTGCCATTGTTGGAAACCATGAAGCAGTTAGAAGATTTGGTATCGTACTTACTGAAGTCCAGTTAAAGCAAGAAGCGTATCGCGCAGGCATTAAAACAACAGCAGGGGACTTAACAGCACAAGAAAAGGTGCTTGCCAGGGTATCGTTAATTTTAAGAAGCACTAAAGATGCTCAAGGAGACTTGATAAGGACTCAGGATGAGTTTGCGAACCAGACTAGGAAAGTACAAGATGACCTAAGAGATTTGCAGATCGAAATTGGTCAAGTACTAATGCCTATGGCAGCATTAGGACTTGAGTTCCTTAAAATAGAGCGTATTAAAGGCTATGGAGCAGCTCTAGGAATTGCAGCAGCAGCGTATGGTGTTTATCGCGCACAGGCATTATTAGCAGCAGGCGCGACAATGACATTTAGGACTGCTTTGATTAAAACTGGTTTTGGTATTGCTATAGTTTTAGCGGGGGAATTAGCCGCAAGATTTTTATTTAACGAAGAAGCAACAGAGGGTGCTACAGGCGCACTAGGCGATTACAACCTTGCTTTAAAGGAAAATATTAAGCTTACACAGAAGTCTATGATTGATATAGTCAGGATGCTTGAACATAAGCGGCACATGAATGAAGTAGAAATGGATATAACAGATGCCATCAATGCAGCCACGAATAAACTGCAAACCTGGAAAGATGAAGTGGCAGATATGGATGAAGTCACTGCCACTTTAGAAGATACTGGTGATTTTCTCGATCAGTTCATCAATCAACAATTAGATGATATGGGAGAAAAATTGCTCGATAGCAAAGATACGGCTGTGCAGCTTGGTGTAGAGCTTGCTCAAGGTGATTTAGCCAGATCTGAAGCTCAAATATTAAAGACTGCACAAGGGTTTAAGCAATTCAGCGATCATTTAGGCAGGGCAGTGGTTGATGGACAGAATTTTGGAGAAGCTGTTGTCAATTCATTAAGAGCGATAGCAGCAGAACTGGCAGCGCAGGCCGCGTCCTTTATGATATTGAATATGATTACTGGCGGTAGTTTTAGCGCTTCTAAAGCTGGGTTTGATTTACTAGGATCATTTATTGGTCATTCTGGCGGTGCAGTGACAAGGCGAGGGATACAGCGTTTTCAATCAGGCGGTGTAGTAGGTGGCAAAGATAATGTCCCTATTCTAGCCCAATCTGGCGAGTTTATTATGCGTAGGGAAGCAGTGCAATCCATTGGCTTAGATCAACTACAGCAAATGAATGAGACAGGCCAATCTAACAATCTCACGGTAAATATATCTGCTCCAATGGTGGATGAGACTGTGGTAGATCATATTATTCCAGCAATCGAAAAAGCAGCAAGGTTTAATTTGGCATGAGCGTAAGTTTTAGTGGCGAGGAACAATCTCACAGTATTCAAGAGAATTGGCTATTCGATATTACCCACTCAGGCGGTAATTTATATTTAGCATTAGCCGATGTTACTTATAGCTCCAATTTCTACTATGGCTCGATAACGAACAAGCCCTCGATTCGCGAAAGCCTTGATCTTGTCAGGTCTAAAACGAACACTTCTAATATAAAAATAGATATTGCCAATTTTGAATATAATGGCAGTCCAATCTCAGAAGAGCTTTTTGGTGGCTCTAATTATTATATCAATAGAAGTGTAGCGGTATCAATTAAAGTCGGATCAGATAATCCGGTAACAATCGGAACTTTCCGTATCCTTGATATAAGTTTTGACGGTGATAAAATCAAGATGCAAATGGCAGCCAAACGACCCTGGGATACAGTAGAACTCCCCACTGATAAAAGTAATACTGGCGTATATGTGCCTGTGATATACGGAGACTACACAGGGCATAGCACTACAGATTTTATGACAGGGAAAGCGCTTTATCCAGCTCCTAGAACTAGCAACTCAGGGCAACATATCTACTTCTTATCAGCAAAGGCTGAAGGTAGCGGAGTTGTGTCAAACTATTATGACTCCCGCGCTGATATGTTTGTGTATTTAGAGCCTAATAACGCTGCTACACAAACAAGAGATGGGAAAGATTCTTTTGAAATAATAGGCACATTAAACCGCACTTTAAAATTTAGACCGCCAGCAACCGCAAGCAGCACTGGATTCACTAACCCAGGGTATGCAATTAACACCAGCACAAGCGATGGCGCTACACAGACATATATTGCTAATAGCGAAAGTCAATCCGCAGATCTAAAATTAGAGATGCCGTCTATTGCTGGTAAATTCAGCACAGCGTATTTATATGTCTCAGCTACGATTGTGGTTTCTAGTTATGGCGGTACTACCGAAGCGGTTATCTATGATCGTACCTTTGGTGCGGATACAAGTATTTTAGCCAGGTCATCCGACGGAACATCTACGCTTACTACAAGCTCTTCAAGAAATATATTATCTGATATACAAAACAACAGCAACCGCTTACCAGATGACTATGTATTAAGATTCGCTCTTAATTCTGATGCTGGGGATGGAGAAACTGGTACAAACGCCACTTGCACTATTAAAGATGTGTATTTAGTTATCACTGTTGCAGAGGATTATTCTAATGAGCCAAATGCTGCTGCACTCGCTGAAGTAGGTTTAGATTATATTTACTCAGGAAACGATGGGCTTATTAATTCATGGGATTCTTCAGCAATTACATATATCCATGATATACACAGAGACTTGCTTATCAGATTCGCAGGGGTTACTACCTCTACTCCAACAAATTATGCCGCACTCAATACAGCTCGATCACAGTCTGATAAACAATGGTATGCTAGATTTTGGCAACTAGAGCCTAGATCACTTAAAGATACTTTAGAGCAAGTGCAGTTTGAAGGTGGCTTTGCTTTTCGATTCAAAGCCGATGACAGTCCACAATATATTTATATTCAAGATTCTTATGCGTCAGGTGACATTGATTACACTTTTGCGAAAAATGATCTATCTAGCATTGTTGTCAGTAATACACCAATCGCAGATCTAGTGAGCAAATTCATCGTTAATTATGATCGACACCCTGGTAACGGTACTTATGTTAATTCACAGACATGCACCAATGGTACAACCAGAACTAATTATAATATTGCAGCGAAAGAGAATATAGAACAAAGGAGTCTGGATTATCTGGCGGCTAATGCAGCAGGTACGGTAGGCGCTACAGATCTTACTGGTGGGAATCCTAACGATGGCTTTGCTGATTATTATGGTCATTTAGTCTCGAATGTTAATCTTATTGTAGAAGCAGATGTAGTGAATCCAAAACATATAGGCTTAGAAGTCGGTGATATAGTCACTTTTGATAACAGTGATATGTACCCAGCAAAAGCCTTTGGTGCAGCGTGGACTAATAAAGCATTTATGGTGACTTATGTTTCTCGTTCACTAGGTAAAATGAAAATTAAAGCAAGGGAAGTAGGCACTATTTCTTAAAAAGATATTATTATGGCAAAGTATTTTATTTATGACAATGTAGGATTTTCAGAAGCGACAGTAACCGATGGGACTGTATCTACAACAACATTTTCTTCATCAAGCTCAGTGACAAATGAAGATAGAGCAAATGATATGTCTATTAGTACAGCGTTTACTTCATTCGGAGCTAATGATGCACTTAGATTTGATGTTGGCTCTTCAAATGCTTCGACTAACTGCGATAGAGCTGCATTGTATTTTACATCTGCTCATGGACACGATATGAAAGTATACTCCGGTAGCTCTACAACTGCTATGGGGACTGCTCTTGTTAATAAGACTGATAACTGGGTCGCGGGATGGAATGAATTAAGTTTTTCAGATGCTTCTGGTCAATATAAATTTATTCAATCTACAACAGGTACAATAGACGATATAACAGAAGTAATGGTTGGCAAAAAATTAAGCCTAACGAATATAGAGCTTACTGGAACAGAAGGTAAAATTCATGGGAACAAGGTCATCACAAGTCAAGGTGGTGTAGAATATTCGAATAAAAAACATGATGGTAAGCGTTTCTGGAATTTTGATTTGAAATTTGTTAGTTCTACTTATAAAACAAGTTTAGATACCATGCGAAATGCTTTGTATGGTTCACATAAGAAATTCTTGTACTACGATAGTTCAGCTTTTTATTATGTGCGCATGTCTGAAAATAGTTTGATATTTAAAGAAATCGCTTACGGTGTGTATGATACAAGTATCAAATTAACGGAATCATTGTAATGGCTAAATATTTCATATATCCAAACGCTAATTTGTATTCAGCAGATCCCGAAGGCGGGGATCAAACTGGTGGCACTAATAATTTTGCCACAGATGCTACATCAGCGACTAATGAGACCAGGCTTACTGATAATTCTATTGGCACAGCAGCAGGTATGCCAGCACAGTATGATGCAGTAAGGTTTGATCTTACAGCGTCAGGTAATACAATAGACAGTATTGCTCTTTATAGTACCGCTGAAGATGCAGATGATATAGATTGGTATGCAAATGACAGCGCTACCACTAATGCTTTTGCTACAGGCATTACCGGATCAAGCATGACAACAATCAATGAGGGATGGACTGTTAAAACTGGTGTTACTGTTAGCAGCGCTTCACCAGCAACACGATATTATTATTTAAAACAAAGCGCTGGAGCAAATAATACACTTACCGAAGCGATATTAGGTACTAAGCTTTCATTGACTAATGTAAAATTATCTGGGACAGAAGGTAAAATTCACAGCAATAAAGTTATTACAAGTCAAGGTGGGCAAGATTATTCAAATAAAAGACATGATGGTAAGCTCTTTTGGAACTTTGACCTGACATTAGTTAGTTCCAGTTATAAGACAAGCTTAGAAACTATGAGAACCGCTACTGCTGGATCACATTATAAGTTTCTATATTACGATGGATCAGCTTATTATTATGTGCGGATGAGTGATAATTCACTTAGATTCCGTGAAATCGCTTTTGGTGTTTATGACACGAGTATCGAACTGGTAGAGCAGTTAAGTTAACTACCGATACTTTTTATAATAGCAACTGACGACTTCACTTTATCATCCATAATCCAATCTGCATAAGCATCTTCCGTGTCCTTTACATTGGCGTGGCCTAGATGCTCTTTAACTGCATAGATATTTCCTGATTCCCTTAAAAGAATAGTAGCAGATGTATCTCTGAAGTCGTGGGGAGTAAATTTAAACCCGACCTTTTTACTCGCATATACAATCCGATCATAGACATTCTTTGCACTTATAGGTATTGGATAGATATGTGATTCAAAATGAATAGGTTTAAAATGGTCATTGATCTTATGCACCAATCGCTGATGATGGTTTTTAAAGAATGGAATCTCAAATGGCTCATCAAATTCTCTTTTATGCCCTTTGTTTTTAATATAAGCCACTTCACCTTCAACATCTATTTGTTCCCAAGTAAAATCTGGTCTGCAAAGTTCACTGATACGGCAGCCAGTTAAAATATAAAGTTCAATGATAGCTTTGGTGATATGGCATATCTCAGGATGGTCAAATATCATATCTAACTGATAAGGCTTTAGAGCGTTCTTTTTGCTCTTAACGACCTTTGGAAGCTTTATTGGTTTTGCGTTGATTGTACCCCTAATTTTGCCCTCAGAAACCTGCTCTCTGGCCCAACTACCAATGTGATTTAAGCATTTTAAGGCAGTGATGCCTGAATTCTTCTTTTTTGGGTTTCCATAGCGACTATAGTAGAATGGATAATCAATTTTAGAGAAATGGAAATCTGACCCAAGATCATTTTCTAGCTTTTCCATTAGCGCTACATAACGCTTGATGGTTTTGGCGGCATATTGCTTATAAGGTATAGAATTAATCTTAAATGCTTTGAATATAATACCAATGGTCAGTTCTGGTATGATGACATTGACAGAATTGATCTTTCCATTCAGTTTTGAGCTGATACGGTCACGCTCTTCAACTAATTTTGCGTCCTTATATATATTATTAGCATGATCTTTACCTGTGACTGTAATACAGCGATACGGATTCTTATATAAATCGCGATACCCTTCAGGGATATACTGAATTTTATATTTATCTTGTCCTAATTTAGTAATTTTTGCCATACTCTAGCCTAAATGTAATATGTGTTATTACTTTTAGACAAGTATTATTTAAACTGCAAAATTAATTTGCACTCTAATTGTATTTGTACTAAAATCTATCACCAATTAAGGGGATATTTTCCAATGAACATTGAAATATTAAAGCCAAAAATAGGCAGGCCAAGAAAAGACACTCCAATTCCACCTCAAACAAAGATAAAAGAGATTTTATCCAGGCCGACAGTCCAAAGATCATTGGCGTGGCTTTCCAGGGAAGCAGAAATCACATATCCGCTTTTACATCAGATTGTATACGGCAAAAGACGGCTTCAAGAAAAACAAGCCGACAGAATTTTACACGCATTACAAAGATTTAACATAAGTGTCACTTACGATGAGGTGTTTGTTTGATTGATAATTATATAAACCGTGCAATAACAGCACTTTAGAACATGAACTCCACATACCATGTCTCAAGTCAGAATCTTTCCTGCCGATAACGAATTCAGCAAGAAAGACCTTGTTGCCTACCTACAGAGTTTGGGGGCAGATGTGAAGAGCAGTCTGCCTTCAGACTCTTCCGTATTCGCTCACGCTTTTGATGTTTCCAGCGATTCTATTATTCATCGTACACACTTAATAGAAGAGGTGTGCAGAAAACTGGATACACTCAATATCTATTATGAGGTTATAAAATGAGAGATTTCTACGAGCAAGTCGTGTGGTATTTAGAAAGATACTGGATGCCAATAGTTTTAATAATAATGACAGTTTTAGCAATTCAAAATGTAATAAGGAGTCTATAATGGCTGTAAATAAAAAGACAGGAAATATGACAAGTCCTGTAAGAATGGAAGCACTGAAAGTCTTTGGCTTAACTGTGAAGTGGTCGCATCTACTTAAACCTGACCTGGAATTCAACTCTGGTCACAGCGTTACCGTTGAAGTGAATAAGGAACTGGCGAAACTCCAGAAAGAGTTAATTGCTCAAACTGGTATTAAGAAGATCAATGGCTTAAAGGTGGATAAAGATGGTACAAAGCTTGCGAGCTTTAAAAATAAGATCCATAGCGAGCAGGGTAAAAGTCGCTTTCCAAATATCTTTACTAAAGAAGGTGATCGTACTAATGATTGTCCTTTTGGTGGGGATGAGATCAATGTAGTGATAAAGCCTAAAGTCTGGGAAATGAATGGTAAGCAATCCATTAGCTGTTACTTAGAACAAGTCCAGTGGGTTGAAAAGAATAGTAGTAATTCAGTCACATTTGAAGTTGTGAACCAAAAAGAAACATCTGATGGACAACCTAGCAACGAAGATCTGCCGTTCTAAGATAGAAGGCAGAAACAAACACTACATACAAAAATTGCAACAAAGGTGGGACGATATGAATTCCAAGCGGAAGGGGAATACTTATGAGCATGAACTGGTAAAGATGTTAAATAAAGCAGGATTTACGAATGTTGTGAGAGCC
>VTLG01002943.1_pt1 | contig 15002 bp, 17 predicted proteins | sample 4694571 | NCBI WGS metagenome assembly VTLG01 (sample SAMN12604809, study PRJNA352737) | marine metagenome | biome: ENVO:00000447; feature: ENVO:00000209|ENVO:00000569|ENVO:01000036; material: ENVO:00002151; isolation source: viral sequences binned using virsorter ...
GGCAATGCTCTTGCCGGTCTGTGCCGTCAAAGACACCTGACGCTTCAGCAGGTCTATAGCGAACTTCCTACGAGCTAGGTACGCCTTCCTAGCCGCCTCCTGCTTCCGCTTCTCGGCTTTAACCTGTTCATCAGCCTGTGCCTTCTGCTTCTTAGCTACCTCTTCGTTCCACTTGGACTGTGCTTTGAGCGTCTTCTGGAATTTGTCTATTGACTCCTTCTGCTTCTTAACCTTCTCTCGTTCGGCCTCTTGCCTTGCCGAAAGCTCATTCTCGATACGTCGCATATTTCTCTGATTAGCTTCGTCCTGAGCTTTCTTGATCAGGGCCTCTCTCCTCTTTGTGGCCTCTGCCTCTTCTATTGCGGCCCTAGCACGAGCCTGTGATGCTCTCTGGGCTTGCGCTGCTGCATCCCTGTCGATCTCGGCCTGTAGTTTTTTAGCGTCTGCTTCAGCACGCACGTCCGCTGTAACGTCCTTAATCGTGGCTGAGGTGTTACGCTGTATCCCGTCGAGTTTTTTGAGCTTGTCAGCGATGATGTCTACTACTTGTGCTGCATCTTTACCAGCAAGCTCAAAGTTGCCAAGAGCGTCAACAGAGACATCAACGTCAAACGCATTCATAGCGTTACGTGCTATCTTCTGGAACTGTCGCATGTCGGCATTGATCTTATCAAGCTCATTGCCCATCTCACCAGAGCCCTGAAGCTCAAGGGAGACGAACGCTCCACCGGCGAATGCTGCTCCTGCCATGTTACTGCCTCTTGATAGATATCTCGGTAATCTTAGCTAAATTCTTTTTGATGTACTTTGCCAAGGTTGTGTTGAATTTCTTCTTCTGTCTTTCGAGCGACATACCCATTGTCGGGTGATGAGTAAACTTTGCATTCCGCTTATGCTCATAACCAAACTTTTCTTTCATGTAGCTTATGAACCCATCCGACATATCGAACCCAGTGTACTTGTCAGCGTGTTTCTCCCACTCTTTTTTGAAGTTCTCACGCTTCCACTTTGGAACGTTTTGTCGGTTATAATACTTCGGAATCGCACCACGTTTGAGGGTATCCATGATCGTGATGCCACCATTCTCCTGTTCGACCGTGGGGTTGTTTTTGTCGCCCCGGGCTTTAAATCCCATCTCTACCCTGAAGTTAGGTTGGACATCCCAGATAGGCAGCCTATTCCCTGAGAAAGCACGAAACCCCATGGGGGCATTGTCAGGCACCCGTGGGATGATGGCCTTGCCTTGTGCCCTACATTTTCTAAACCTAATCTTGCGAGGCTGGCCTTTTTTCTTTCCGGTCTCGTAGACCCCCATGCCCGGCAAGTTAGGCCTCCCCATTGCTTTGTGAGCTTCGTCCTGCATATTCTTACCGTACATATGCCCAAGTGACTGCTGCCAAGCAATCTTTAGCTGCTTTTCAAATCTCTTATAGTCAACCATGGCGACATGGGCACCACCACTTTGACTTACACTTCCGGTCGGGTAAAAAGTCATCAACCGCCCTTTACAAATGCGGCCTTCAACATCTGTAGGTTGTTGGCCTTTATTTCGTATTTCCCGGGTTTGCTTTTCGCCGCCTTCTTCGTCGCTTTTGCGGTGCCTTCCCGGGTTTCGGGGTGTTTCCCGTGGAGGAGTGCAATAAGCTGCCACCAGCGTAAAGCTCTGGGATTGACGCCAATAGCTCCGCTGATTCTCCAAACGGTTTCCCAAGCATCTCTAAAACTATGTTCGCTTTCTGCTGCCTCCCCTCGTTCACCGCCTTCCACGTTGCCGTCAGTACCGCTGACTGCTCTGGCATGAGGGGCAACAAAAAATCCGATAAGTCTTCCATAAATGCGTCCATGCCACTTCTTAGCGTTTGACCATCAAGTGACTTCCCAAAATCTTCTGGACTAACACCTAAGTCGCGAGCGTTGTCCTGTATCGCAAGCCAGATCATCTCTACCCACTTACGTGGCTCAAGTGATACACTGGTTGGGTCGGAGAGTATGTCGGTCCCTACCTCCTCATGAATATCTTCAAGGGTTCCGAAAGTGATCTTGATCGACCACTCCCTCCCCTTAGTGTCTTTAAACTTTTTAGCCATGTGTCGCATGTCCTTAATACAAACAAACAAAAGCACCTAGCCGGAGCTAGGTGCTTTATTAGACAACCTTACGGAGTAGTTACCGAGTACCAAGATGGCGAGGCATTACTATTCGCAACCGGTCGCACTGCGACATCGGTCATCAAAGCATCGCCAAGAGACTCGGATCGACTGAAGCTCTTAACCATACACGTTGCCCGCAACCCTTGACTAGTCGAGCCGGAAGGAGGTGGCAACGCACCATCCATCACAGCGAACTCCACAGACGACTTCGCAAAGAAAGCGGTCTGAAGTGCTGTGAAGGCAGCGTCAGCAGGATCATAGAGCATGTTGAACGTGATGTTCGCATCCAGCAAACCATCCGCATATTCCTTGAATCCACCCGAGCACCGAGTGGTCAAGTCAATCTCATCCTTCTCCAAGGATAGAGTGAGGTCCTTGACGCCACAAATTTCTGACCACGTTGGACTGCCATAGCTGCCCGTGTTGTAGTAGAGTTTGGCGTCTTCTGAAAGAACGTGAGCCATTATGTAATATTCCTTACTTCTAAACTCATTACAGAAACGAAAAGTGAGTCCTCAAAAAGGGACTGGTGATCATAGATAGTGTGCCAAGAAATCGAGTCGATTGATGAGCGGTTGTTCAGGACCTTAGTGGTCTTGAGTTGCTCAATAACCTCCTCTACAAGGTTAATATCCGCAGTGACATCCGCATCCACATCTACGCCAACTGTATCCCTTACCGCCACCTTGACAGTCTGCTCAAGCGAATGCTCATTGCATCGCGTCACACGCCTGAAGGTAGCATCGTCAACCCAAACGAAGCACTGTAGCACATCGTCCTTGTTTTCGATCTTAGGCATCCAAGACACCGTAGCGGTAAGAGACTTAGAATAGGTGCCTGCGTTGATAAGGTTTGCAATGAGAGAGACGTTCTCAGATACAATCATCAGTCTCTCCTTGTAGCGTGGATTCTCACGGCCTGTTCAACTTGATCAGTGTAACGCCATTGAGGTTCGCCACCGATTGATATTACGAGATACGTGACACCGTTGGATCGGGTAATGGTATCACCCCGCGTAGGTAACTGCTGTAACTCATCGGCCTGAATGATGAAGTCTAGGCTGATACCCGCCCTCCTCATGTCATCCGTAATATCGATGTCGAACTCGGACTTACCAAGCACGGCGGTCACCGTATAAGATGAACCGCCGTAGACTTGATACGTCACCTTCTCACCAACCATACCCTTAAGGGTTCGCATCATAGCACGCAGTGGTGAGTTGATCTTAGCCATATTACGTCAGCAAACCTTCGGTGGAAACAATGGCGTCAGTCACAATCACCGGAACGCCGAATGCAGATTCGACGTAAGGTGCGGGAGCACCAGTGACATTCGTGGCAGTTCTGGATGCTCTGAGTTGTTTCTCAGAACGTCGATTCATGACGAACACATCTGGCTTATGCTCGATGGGGCAGGTGCTGTACAGTTCAGCGAGCAAGTCATCGGTAAGACCTTTGCCAGCATCCTCAGTGATGTTAGCAAGGCGATGGACGCTATGAATGCTGCCGATCTTGATTCCGCAGTAAGCGGAAATCTCATGAGCGTATGCCCAGAATCGACCAGTAGCTGAGCCAGCACGCTCGACCATCATTCGTGGTGAGACGCTAATTTGCCCACCTTCACCCCAAAGCAGTTCGCAATCAGAAGCTCCGAACTTTACAGCGTACACAGAGCTACCGGTTGAGCCAGTCGTTCCTCCTGCGGAGATGACTTGTGCATCCGAAAGGCCATTGAGGTTTGATTGGTCAGCAAAACCATCAAAACCATTGGCCGTAGTGTTGAAGATATTATCTTCAATCAAACGCATAGCAGCACGCAAGTGATTGCGAGCCTCGATGCCCATGATGTGATCCTGACCACGCTCATCAACCTTAGCTGCTGCAATGTCAACCGCGAACGAAGCATCAAGATACTTCAGGTCAATGCTGATCTGGCTGTAAGTCGCGTCAGTGTTTTCCACACCATCATTAACCGCACGATATCCAACTGAAGGATTCGTCAGCAACTTGGTGTATTTGAAGTTGTCAGAGGCCGCCGTTCTAGCAGCAACCTTCTGAAGAAACGGGGTGCTGTCAAGCACGTCGGTAACCAGAACGTCCAGATCAACTCGGTTGAAGTTCAGGACATCCGCACTAGTCAAGTATGAATCAGCCATTTATCTTTTTCCTAATCAGATTAAATTCTTAGAAGTTCCAAGCCTGAGCCCATCGAGCATCAGATCCTGAGAGTCCCTTTTTCGCAAGCTCAAGTCGCTTCGATTCATTCTCTTGAGCTTTCTGTTCCTCGGAACTAAGCTCGACAGATTGAGTCACTGGTGCATCTTCGCCAAGAGCAAAGGCCCCAGCATCAACAAGAGCATTAAATTTAGCAAGTTGCTCTTTGAGTTCCTCAAGCTCTTTGTTCTGTTGCTTGATCTTCTCAGAAAAGCACTCGCTGATATCCCTTCCTTCCAGATACCACATCGCACCCTCGTGACCAAAATGCTCAACAAAGAGTTTGGCCGCTGCTGCAATTGGTTTCTTTTCGGATTTCATATCCTCTTCGTCCTCTTCCAGCTTGTCTTCGACCGACTCCTCCTCGGCCACCATGGGCTTGTCCTCTCCTTCGGACATCTTGTCTTCAGGATCACCGTAGTGCTCCTTCATCTCACCCTCTTTGTCCACGTCGGCTTCGACCTTCTCAGGTCCGTCATGGGCTTCAGCTTCAACTGGCTTTGGCGTGTGTTCTTCCATCTCGCTCTGACGCTTTTTCTCGTCGTCAACGGAGACTTCAACTTTTACGCCGAGTTCTTCCTTCATGTCATCTTCCTCTTGGACAGAGAAAATGCCATTTCTGGTCGCTGCTGGCTCGGCAACCACATCGGCACTATACAGTTCATAAAAACGCAACGGCATGTCATCGGCGTCACTCTCATCGCTCATCTGTGTCGTGTTGAGCATGCCAGCCACGCTCATTCCTAACGACTCAGAATCCTCTTCAGCAAGCGACATAACATAACCAGCAAGGTTACCCTTGGGGCTCACATAAGCAGACCGAGCAAACGTGATATCGGCTCGAACGCTATCGCCTTCGATCCTGAAGTTTGTTGCTCTGCCTAAGTGAGATCCCATTGCGTCACCATGCTCAGCATGGGTGTATCGTACCTTGATGCCCTTAGGCGATTGATTTCCAAGTTCGACAACCTGACGCAAGGTTTCCTCATCCACAAAATATGGGCGGGTGTCGTTGATCTGACCCATCTGGATCACCTTGACACCTAACAATAAGCCCTTATCTATGTCGATGCTGCCCAATGTGCATTCGACAAACTCCGGGCGATATATCTTATCAAGCACGCTCATGTCATTCTCCGTCTTATCAATGCGTTCAACAATTCTCTTCGACCAGTTCCTGCCGGGCTCTCCACCCCAGAGCAGGAATGCTATGTATCCTTTGTCCTTTTCCTTATCTTGTCCGGGGGATGGTTTCTCATTACCCCTGTGCCGAGAAAAAAAGGAGTACATTCTCTTTACGGTTTGAAGACTTAGATTTTTCTTGTTCGCAATGTCACGAGCACGAGCGACGCCAACTGCGGTTCCACCTTTGCCGTTATTCTTCCTTCTCAATTCGAGGCCACGTCGGGCTGCATTAGCCATTGCCTCGGTTGGCTTGTAACCTTCATTCTCCGGCATCAGGACCTCCAACCTGTGGTGCCTGAGCGAACCCAAGCTCGTCCATCTTAGCCTTCTCCGCTGCAAGCTCATCTACAACATTCGACCAGTCATCGCCATACCTTTCCTGACGCACTTCTCTTCTGGTCTTTAACCCGTTCTGGATCAGCATAATATCGGCTTCGGCCTCAGCCTTAATGTCGAACCAAGGTGTGCCTGACGGAATCCAAGTCCACCTCAATGCCCTCAAGTTAAGATCCGTAGGAAGCATACCATCGGAGACCCATTGGGCCAACTTCCATCTCGTAATTTTATCTAACAGTCGTTGATTTGATTCCCTCTTAGACTGTGCTGACTTTACATACTGAAGCAAAGCGATCCTAGATCCGCTATAGTTCGTGTACGCTTCGTCAAAGAAACTCCAAGGGATGTCTAGTGCCTTACTCGCAACCTGCATTGACATCGTTATGAAATCTTGGAACTCCGTCGATGGGTTCTTAGACTCTAGGAAGTTTGCTTCGTCTCCGGGATCTAGGTCCAGCATTACTGGGCCTTTACCAAAGTCAACATCGTACTCTGTTTGGTCGCAGGAAACGTCTTGATACATTGCAGACGTTCGTGTAATCGATAGTGCGAATAGCTGACTAACCTTCGCTTTCAGCCTCGCATACTCTTTCATCTCTAAGGCATCGACAAACGTTGGAATGGCCGCTGCCAATGGACTAATGCCCCTGATCTGATCAAAGGCGTCGTAGTACCCGTGCATCAATATGTTAGAAGCCTTGACGGTCTTATCGAACTCGTAAGTCCAGTTCTGCTGCTTACTGTACACGTCATATGCAATCGGTCGTCCACCCTTATCGACGTGAATGCCATGGACCTTCCTGACCGCCTTAGGCACATCCGTCTCGTACACAACACCAAGACCTTGCTCGTTCTGAATGCGGTCTGATTCGATCCCTTGAAGATGTCCGCTACGGAGCTTCATCAGGAACACGTCGCCATCGATTGTCCTGTGGGATTCAGCAAGCCTAATGATCGAGTGTAAACTGTGGCGACCGCCCACATCGCAATTCTCAGGTCGAGACCACCATCGCATCAAAGTCGTGAGGTCATCATCAAGATTAGCATCACCTGTCTGTGGTTGAAACGAAAAGGTAGAGACGTAATCAAGGTGCTTGCGAATCATAAAGGCACCCGCCGCAAAGTTGCGGTTGATATCTCTAGCGGATTCGATTAGTTGGAAACGATCACTTGTCCCAAGTGCCTTGTCATGTGAAAGGATATTGTTTCCACTAGACCGCCTCTTCTTTCCGGGGTTGACTGCATCATACTGATTGTCATTCCACCCGAACGCCGAACCTAGTGCATTTGAAACGGCCTTAAACATTATAGACCCCCAGACATATCAATTGATTTGGAGGCACTGTTGTCTTGCTGTAGTCGCAAGACCTGCTTCTCCCAATACTTTAACTGTTCTAATATTCCGCTCTGTCCACCATGTGCGTAGGTCACCGACAATCCATCCGAGGTGACGGACTGTACACCCGCTGCGTCTTTCAGCTTGTCTCTAAGGGTCTGCACCATATCTCTTGCGAAAGCTAGTGCCTCGTCCCGTTCACGATTGCATGTCATAGGCTCTTGGCCTCCTTCGTTCGCTTGATTCTTTCGCGTGGAGCATAGTCACCGAATTGATCTTTCATCCTAACACCTTCAACCGAAGCCGCTACACAACAGCCAACCATGCAGTCAAACCAGTGGTTGTCCTCGCCGGGCTTCAGTTTCCATTCGTCAACCTTGCGGCCCCGGCCCTCGGTTGTTACTGGGTATTCTGATCTCAAGTTAATGCAAAATTGTTGATGAATCCTTGCAGGTGCTTTAGGCAAAACAAAACAACCAGTAGATCCGATTGAAGCATTTAGCCTTTCCCAAGTGAACGACTTCCAAAAGTTTGTGTCATAGAGAGCATACCTGATAGGCATTTCTTTACTGATCGCAGTTCGCCAATTGACCCCCACAACCTTGCCCGCCTGTTTGGATTGCCCAGCATTCAGTGGCTCACTCGAAGCACCGACGTACTTGCCGTGAGACGGGATAACCACTGACCTGTGCTCACTATTCCTGACCCAGTTATAGATAATGTCCCGTGAGGCTCCCCAGTTTGCGTCCACAAGCATCCTAGTGATCCTGATGGACTCTCCGTTGGATTTGTCCCAAGATCGCGTTAGAAGCGATTCTGTGAGTTCTGAGAGGGCATTCCGCAGCTTCATCTCTAGGTTCTCACCCGGATACAGCTTCGATAGCTTCAATCTCAAGTCACGGTAGTTTGTGTTTCTGTCTTTCTGCTCTGGAGTTGTTCCGTACCGGACAACCCACCCATTGAAACTGTCGTCAAAAGCCATCACTGTGTAATACAGTGCGTCCTTCTGCACGTCAGCAAATGCAACCAGTCTAGTCGCTGAGTCTGGCACCACACCCTCAGTGTAGTCGCCCTGCTTCTGCATTAGCTCATCGAGGCTTAACATGCTTGAGTTCGACTCTTCCTCAGGTGAGTTCTGATACTCACTTTGGAATGCCGCCTCGGAGCGAGCCTTCAAGTTAATCGCATGCTGTATGGCCGAAACTTCATTATCAAAGTGTCGGTCATCCCACCCGGCGGTATAGCCCTCCTCGATCTGGTCCTTGTTCTCCAGCCAAAACTTATTTGCCTCCTCTGGGCCAATGCCGTTCCGAATGGAGGTGTCCCGTATATCGAGGTAGCTGTCAATCAAGTTGGGGTTCTTAGGTTCCCCATAAAGCATTTGAGTCCTGAACGATTTCCAGTCAAGGAACTCATCGCCAAGTATCCTGTCGGCTAGGTCGTATTGTCGTATCACAGTACATGGCAGCAGGCAACTTATCTTCACGCCGGGTCCAGCAAGCCCAAGTATGTCGGACATGATTGTGTCGATTCGGTCTTGGCATTGCTTCTCAGACCCAGCGGACTCTCTGGTTTGAGGGTCGTCTACAATGCAAAGATCCGGGCGAATAATCTCGCCTGTACTCTGCGTCTCCTGCTGTCCCCGAATGTCTCCTGTAACACCACACACGGAAACTACAGAGCCAGAACACAGAGAGCCTTCAACAGTCGGAAACACCAACTTGTCATAAAGCCACTGAATGTTTGTTTCTCTGCCGTTCACTTTCTGCCCAGCAGCCCGGTTTGCCCTACCTTCTAGCTTGCCTATTGGAAAACAAACCTCAGGAAAGTCTGCCGTTATCTCAGGGTTGAACCTAAGCTCAGTCTTTATTGATTTGAGTAATGCTTCAGCCTTCCCACTGGTAGCACCAACCAAGCACACCCACTTCCTGTGACCGTACAGCAATGCCCATATCGCAGCAGTGATGCTGATAGTTGTCTTACCACTCCCGCGTGGCATTGCTATCGCCATTAACGATGTTGAGCCCTCGCCTAACACAATAGACTCCATCGACTCAAGTATCTTCAGGTGGTCATCTGACCAACTGTAATGAAATACTGGAGCACGATACTTCTCGCAAAAGCTCTTGAGTGAGAACGCACATGACTCACGACGCTCGGGATTTGAGACTGAGGGTATTTCACCAATTTCAGAGAGCTTAGATCGCTCCCGTCTCATCCTTTCTGCGTTTCGTGCTCGTGCGTCCATTACTCCTCCGCTAATCATGGAACACCACAATCATCTTATCTGCAAGCGTTTGAACTGGTGTCCCATTCGTCTCAACCTCGGTGGCAATTTCATATTCCTTGCAGGTTGTCGAGGTGGTGCTGATCATAAACTGTACAGCTTTGCCGATTGCAATTTCGTTTTCAGTGTCAGCAACTGTATTGACTTGCTTGTTGGAAAGTGACAGTTCACCAGTAGAATTATCATCAACAACAGTTGGAGTGCCGCTCAATAACTCACCCGACTGCAACCGGGGCGTCATGTCAAAAGTGACAACAGCCTGACTGCCAATCGGAATATACACGGTCGGTTTCAAACATCCGCTCATGTTAAATCCTATTCATCGTTGTTTTAGCCACAGGTCGTACACTCGCAGTCACACCTGTTGTCACTGCCGCTGTTTTGGCTACAGGATTTCTGGAGTAAGATTTTCGCACCACCCCTGTTTTCTGGAAGATGATGGGGGGAGAAGCATTAAACCACCCAAGAGGCCATTCAAATATCCACATCAATCAACTCCAACCACAGGGTCCGCATCAGGGTCTAGAGTCAACACCTTACTAGTAAATGTACTTCCATCTGTTTTCTTAATTGTCCAAGTCGTCGCACTGCGGCTTGACTCAAGTATTCCAAGTACAATAGCTGCCAGCGAGTGAGCATCAGCAGAGTCTTGCGTATTAGTCACAGATCGTTTTAACACCTCATCAGCCAGTGCCTGAGCCTGAGCGGTGGAGATCACAACACCGTCCGTCGAGGTGTCAGCTAGTATTGAGGACACATCTGTCGCGATTGACGATACACTACTGGCTGTAGCGAGACCGCTGACATTTGCCTGTGAAGCAGTCCGGCTGGCAGAGTCAGTGGTGACAGGAGATGTTACACTACCCGTCGTCGTCACATTGGCAACTGTGTCTGTTGAAGGATTGAAAGTTGACAACCCTGACACATCAGCTTTAAACGCATCTTCGTTCGAACCAGACGTGAACTCAGAATAGATTGCCGCTGCCGTAGGCGCTGCCGTAGTAACAGCACCATCGGTTCCACGCATTGCAGCACCGTTCAAGCCAGTTACGTCTTCGGTGATCTCTGCAAGGTTGTCTGTGGTTGTCCATCCTGCGCCTTTCATGTCTGTCAAATGGCCTATAATTGTGCTTTGGTTAGACGAGGTTGCATCGCCCCCGCCGCCACCAGTTAGAGCATTCGCGTCTACCTGATTCGACACTGTAAATGTCAACTGATCGGTCTTTGCTTTGATCTGACCAACTTCGGTATCCACTGTCGTCAAAGCACTAGCCGTCGCGAGACCACTAACGTTTGCTTGTGATGCTGTTCGAGAAGCACTGTCAGTCGTCACAGTGTCAGTTGATGCGTTGAACGTGCTAAAACCCGTCGCCCTAAAATCTGCAATAGCAACTGCGGACTTTTGTACTTCTAGAATATCTCCGGGTGTAGGCTCGGTCGTAATAGATACAGCCCTTGCTCCAAAATCTCCAGATGACGGAATAAACTCAATTGTGATCTCATCTGCTTGCATCTCAGAGGCGGACAGTGAAATATTCATCAAGCCACTGGAATTGGGAACCGGCAGGCTTGCAATGTTTGCGGTTGTTATAGTTCCAGAACCACTTCGCTTGCTCACTTTAACTTCCCCTGCCGTAAAGGTTGAAGTGAAGAAAGCAGTTGGATCACTGGCCTTCGCTATAGCGTAGGTAAAATTAAAATTTTGGTTATAGTATGCTCCGCTGGTTGCCACATTATCACCTATTGTATACAGCTAGTGTTTTATTGGTTGTTGTAACCACCTCAGCAATCATTCCCCAACCGTTCGCCGAAGCGTTTGCCATTGTTGACGCTGAATATCTAATATCAGACGAAGCAAAATTTTGCACCTTGCCAGCCATCGGTATAGAAGATCCGCCCTGCACCGCCGTATCCCCGATTTTTCCTTGGTCCAATGAGTTCCAAGTTGACGTGTGCGTAGCCGTTCCATCCGCGGTTCCGTTGACGTAACAAGTCACCGTGCCGGTTCCAAAATAACTCTGAAACGTCCACGTCATTCCGACATGGGTCCACACATTTTGAATTGAAGAATCGGAAACACTGGACGTTGCTTTAAAATTTGTCCCGCCAACTTTATATCGTGCGAATATATAACCCGAACTATCAACCCCCAAGCTAAGCCCAACGTTCGCGTTTCCGTTTTTGCCATAAGAAATAAACATTTGCTGGCCGGTGGCGGTAAGATAGACCCACCCCATCATCGACCCTCTTGTCCCGTCCAAAAACGCTGCTGAGGAATCTATTTCAATATAGTCATCAACGCCATCAAGCTGCACGCAAGTGCCTCGCGTTGAGTCTGTGTTCCATGTTGGTCCATTTGTCAGCGTTCCATTTGCTGCGTTTAAATCTGCGGCAACATCTGCAACAGTAGTGCCTTGCCCCTCGGTACACGGCCATCGGCAACCGGCCATAAGTTGCACGCCACCAACAATGCCGGGAATCAGTTTCATTTTTGACGGCGGCGGTGGTGATGTGTTGTCAATAATCATAAGCTCTGCACCGTCGCTGGTTTGATTACAATCGTATCTTTACAGGGATTAGGGTCTGTTCCAGTTTCAGTGATTGGTGAAGCGAAAGCATTCTGTAAATGGCCTTGGCAATCCCGCAGATATTCACACGAAAAACCAGTTGATCCCATCGAAACATAATCTAGCGGATTGTCAAAATTTGCAGTGTCGAGAATTACTGGTGCGTTCCAAGGAATGACATATCCAATGTGAGCCAATGTTAGATAAGTTCCATATGAGTTTCCCGAAGTGCCAACCGTTCGAAATTTAATCGTTGCCGAGTTGTTAAAAACGACGTTTGTGCGAAATGTTATCTGTTCGTAATTGCCGTTTGCCTGCTGGAATATCAATTCTGACGGGGCGGTAGAATTAAAAGTCAAAACACGCGAATAGTCGCCAAACGTCACGCCGTTGAAATAGAACGGGCCATTGCCGAGCGTAACGGTTGACGCTGTAGAAAACGGTTGAAAATAAACACGGCCACCACCACCCGGCCATTGGTCAAGCGTGCAAGTACCGCCACAGTAGAGCGTTGAAACACCGCTGTCTAAAATGTAGATATTAGAAACGTCATAATGTAGGCCGCGTGACCCAGAAAAGTCCGTACCATAACGGGCAATAGAGCCGCCGTTTTCGCCAATCCTGTAACTTCTTTTACGTGCAACCGAAACGTTGCCCGTGTAGCCGAGTGTATCAAAATTTAAAAATGAAGTGTTTGTGTTGATATACAGATCGCCCGGCCCGTTTGCGTCCAGAAAAACGGAGTCATTAATGCCCGGAACAGAAGCACCGCCAGTGCCGCCGCTGGTTGTGGACCAGTAGTTCGAATCGGTCACGTTTTGTTGAGAAGTTGCAACCCAATAACGATCGGCCATCATCGAAGCCTTTCGATTGATGCAACGGTTTGCACTGTAGGACCGCCACCCGCACCCGATGGGTCAGACTGCAACGCACCGATATCGCCGTAACCAACAGGCGAAACAATCGGCGTAAACTCAAACGGATTGATTGCACCGCGACAGGCTGCACCACCACCGGAAGTGGTGTTCAGAGAATAGTCACCAGCCGATGCGTCAGTGAATGGGTCTGCTGTCAGAATCACATCGCTAGAACGACCGGACCAGTTTTGGTAGTTTGCCGTGCAATTGTAGAAGCCGTTTTTATGAAACGAGCCGGGAAGATTCAGGTCGTCCAGCGTTGAGGGGAAATCTATTCCTACGTCACAATCAACAATCAGGTTGCCTGATACGTCCTGTGCCGAATCCTTTTGTGCAGCATTATTGCTTTTTAGCCCCTTAGCGTAATTTACGATTGTGTTATTGACAATAGCAGTATGATACGACTGTATATTAGACCCAAACTGTATACCGTAACCAATACCACTTCCAATGATCAGATTGTTACGGCAAGATTCTATATTCGGTAAGTTAATTCCACTCCCGTAGGTGTTGATAAAATTTCCGAAACACTGGTAATTGTAGTTTGTTAATTGGAGTGCCGGATATTCTGTGAAACCCGAAGAGCTTCCGCTATCGTAAAAATAATTGTTATAGGCAAACCTTGCCATTGCACATCTTCCGCCGTAACCGTTTTGGTCAAAAACACAGTCTGTAATATAACAATTATTGACCATACCATAACTCGAAGCATAGCTACCACTTCCTGCCGAGAATTTCAAATTGCTGTACCAGTGGTGAGAACTATTGTAAATTATTAGATTGCCTAATCCTCGGATGTGGGGCCTGCCGTTATAGCCGACAAATTTAATGTAATTTGTATCCGTTCCCGACGTTAGTTGTCTGTAGTTCGAAAACGTGTAATCAGGGCTTGAAGGATTGTCGGTGCCACTGCCTCTGATGTTGACAGTATTCCCCGGCAACAGTGGACTGGGCGTTGTCGTCGCGGCAGTTCCAATTACAAACTCAGGACTGGCCCAAGCTCCGCCCAGCTTTCCATTGCCTGACGATATACCCCCGCCACCATTGTCTGGGGCTCTGTCAACTGTCACGCTGCCGGAACTAGTGTAACCCGTCACAAAATAATAGCCGTTGGTCACATTTGTCCCGCTGACAATCTGAATGGCATTGCCAACCATGGCGGATGTGAATCCACCCGTTGCACTGGTCAACGTTGTGGAGCCTACCCCGGATGTTGCGAGGTCTGTAAGCGTCAGCTGTGCCGTCGCTTGGTCGGCGTAGTTCGTACCATAACCACCAATCGTGCTATCAAATCCAGCACCATTTAGGTCGTTGCCATCAGCACGAATCCACCACTGGGCGTCTGCTGTGATCGCCATCTAGTTACACCTTTGGTTGATAACCCAAACCATCAAGATACCGATCCAACCATACCTTCTGCTCGTCTGTCATCATCTCAAGCACAGGCAGGCATTCTGCAACGCTGAAGTCAAACGCAGAATCTGAATAAACGATGTCACCGGCATCAGCCTCTGGATCAAGACCGGAGCGAAATGCTTCGTAGCCAGATGAGAGTTGATACATCATGTCAACGATTTTCTTAGCATCACCACCGTATCGACGGAGTGTGGTCAGTCTTTCTTTGCCGACTTCGTTTGATTCAAAATTTGAAATGTTGCCCATGTTTAGGTTCCTTATGTCTTGAAAGTTAGATTAGCCAGCAGCGTAAACGCCAATTGTCTTTGTCGAGGCAGCATTGCCGCCAAGCTTCACTCTCAACCACGGCTTTCCATGTGCCGTAGGGGGAAGCTCCATGTAGTCTGATGACGCAGCCTGAACACTTGCCGCAGAGACGGCGGTGTTAGTCGATGTTTTGAGTGCGTACCAAGTGTCGGCATTGGTTGGCTTGTCGATCTTCGAGTTTCCATTCCACTCGATGGTCACACTTGCGTTACCGAATCCTGCCGCAGCGACAAGGGCACCAACAGATGCTCCTCTGAAATCAATCGCAGTAGAGTAGCTTGTACCACTA
>VTLG01016909.1_pt1 | contig 15002 bp, 26 predicted proteins | sample 4694571 | NCBI WGS metagenome assembly VTLG01 (sample SAMN12604809, study PRJNA352737) | marine metagenome | biome: ENVO:00000447; feature: ENVO:00000209|ENVO:00000569|ENVO:01000036; material: ENVO:00002151; isolation source: viral sequences binned using virsorter ...
CCTTCCAGCCCTGAGCCAAAGGCTCAAGCTTCAAGCCAGAATCAACAAGCTCCAGGATCTGAGAACCAGGGTACAAGCGCACAAGCCCACGAGCGGGGGTGCAAGCAACAAGGATAAAGGTATTCTTGGGATGTTTCACGTGAAAAGATATTTGGTGCGGGGAGAGGGATATTTTGTACCCCAATGTCACCTTCAGTTCGATTGTAATAAAGGTGCTAGAAGGAGTATAGGCCAGTATATCAGGAGTGCCAAATAAGCTACGATTTTCCAGTCTATTATAAGATATTGACGGTATATTTTTCTTAAGATCACGATATAATTTTACCTCTGGTTTCATGAAGGGTACATGAAGAGTAAATTATAACTTGCCAACTATCTTTGGCATCCTCCAAGTACCTTGTAATTTCACACCTTTAAAATTTAAAATGTGCGTGTCTCTATCACCAATCACTCTAGATTCCAACAATTGAATTTCGGATACGTCAAGTTTTTCTCCGTTAGGCATCTCAATCTGAATCCTGGCATTTTGTGCTACAGGGGATACTAAGAACTTATCTAAAAATTGTCTTAATTCTTTCGCTTTCATAAATGTTGATATATAGCTCAGGAAACTATATATTGCAAGTATGACAAAATCTGGACCAAAACCAATGGTAAAAGAACCTTGGCATCCTGTACAAGATTTGACAGAGATGCAACGTAGATTCTGTGATTACCTGGCGTACAATCAAGGTAGAACTACATACACCAAAGCAGCCATACAGGCAGGATACAGTGAAAGCAGGGCTAACAGAGAAGGGTCAGAGCTGATGAAAAACCCTAAAATTCAAAGGTACTATAGAGTTAAATGTAACGAAGTAAACAGGGGTCTTGCTGTCAATAGAACTAATTATATACAGAGATTAATACAACTATCAAATAAGGCAGAGAACAAAGAGATAAGAGATAACTGCGCACCACTAGAAGGATTAATAGGTAAGGCCGCCGGTCTGTTGGTGAACGTCGTTCATCATGTTGGTGAGTCGGATCTTAATGAGTTGAGAGAAGAAGAACGTAGACTCAAAAAAATAAATGAAGAAGGTCTCGAGACTCAAAAATTATTAAACTCTAAAGACTAACTTTCTCCATCTTAATTATACACCCAATCGGAAATACATTACGGTCTGAGAATAATTCATCACCCTCTTCGTAGGATGCGAATGTCCAAACATATTTTTTATTTTTATCGAATAGATATGCATGAGTTATCATCGTAGACGGTATCAAACCGTACGAGTCATGATGTGTTGCATGCCCGGAGTCACCAGTCGGATCAATCCAGGTAATCTCATAGAAATAATATCTTTTCTTTTTGATTACAACAGATTTGTATTTAGATTTCTTAGGACGTCTCATGGAATCTGTATACCCCTAATTCTATAATTTATAAAATAAAAATAAAAAACACGCGCGCGACCCCTTAAATCGTTGTAAAACCTAGTGTTTTTAACAATTGTACCAATTGTACCTCGTTGTACCAAGTACCTTTGGTACAAAAATGAACGAATAAGCATTGGTATTGCTATCTTTTTTAAATTGTACCAATTGTACCAGGGTTTAAAAAAAAATAAAAAAATTTTTTTATTTTTTATACAAAAAAGTGTATACAATTGCATGATTAGTCGATTATTCCACAATTTACTGTACTTTTTAGTCATCTTTTGTACCTTGGCCCTCTTCTGCTTTTGGTACATTGGCATAATACTGGTCTATTTTTTTCAAGAATGTATGCATGTGACCCTGAAATTCCTTGTCCGATACTTCAAACTTTTGAAAGAAGCCATCTTTAGAACACATTAGAATGATTCCAGACTGTATCTTCGTATCATACACCTGGTTGTGAGCCATTGCATAAGCTGCCAACTGCACAAAATAATCTTCAATCCACTCTCGTTGTTTTGGCTTGTTTGTTTGCTTGAAGTCTATTATACTTTCGCGCCCATTATAAATTCCCACAACATCTGTTTGTCCGGCGTACAGTCCAGGATAATATAATGTTACCTCACTGCCCCATACTTCCTCCAGGTCCCCGAGCCCCGATTCGACAACAATGTTGGCCATTTTCCCTGCTTCCTGGCCAATGGCTGTAAGGTCCAAATGTGGCTTATTATTTATATATCCTTCAAGATAGGTATGCATTACTGTCCCTCTCATAGCAGATATATCTCTGATTCTATCGGCATTCTGTTTACCCATTCTAGCCTGCCAATTAGCTAAACTATTTTTCTTTTCTTCTGACTGTGTCTGTGATAGTATCGTTGTTACAGATGGTAGCTTATCGGTACCTATTTCGTAGTGCCTTCGACCCATGACTAAAGATCTTGTAGACGGTGGGTAGATGAACTTCTTATTCCATTTCATCATCTTTCATAACCTTATTTATAATTATATAGGCTACGATTGCACCAACAATCAATGCACTCATACCAAAGATAAACATACCTAGTCCATGAAACATTGTCATTCAGCACTCATCCATAATTTATAAGCTTCTAAGTCAACGACATTACCATTCATAATTTTACTATCTCCATAGTGATCTATAATTTTTTGTATACCATCCATCTTTACGTGTGTGTATGGCCAAAGTAATCGCGCTACAAAATAAGCGTCTCTAAACTGACATCTCCAACGCCATTGTTTTTTCCAACCAACAGTATATTTTGTTTTGTATCTTTTCTCTCCAACAGTTCCGACACCTAATACTTCATGCACCCAACGCAATACAGACTCATCCGTCATGGCCATCTCCATTCTAATAGACCATGTCGGATATGCCTTTTTATTGTGGGGTCTTTTACGCATGTATTGTTTGTAAGTAATACATCCTTCACCGTCGAAGAGTCCTGCTATGTAAGCTATATCTGCTTCTGTCTTCACAGGACTTTTCCTTTATTCCGCGCTATCCTAAGTTTATTGTTTTCTTCTAGTAACTTTTCGTATTCTTTTTCAAGAGCTTTAGTTTCTTTTACAGAGTCACGTAATTTATTTTTAAGAAATTGATTTTGATTCTGTAAATACTCTATCATTACCTCCAGATCAGCAGGTCCCCTAGTGTCTAGTTTCATCTACATCTACCTCCCCTTGTGAATCACAAAAATCACAATCTGCCCATTGTTCTTCTCGGGCTATTTCGTAAGGCACTCTTACAAATCCGTTGCCTTTACAAACTTCACAAATCTTTTTAGTCTTTTTTTCTGAGTCGGCCATTTAGTTTACTCGCTTTCTCATTTACTAAAACAGTTATTGTCTGTGATCTACTTAACACCATATTTGGTACCATCTTCTTGCGAAGCAAGTCTAATGTGTCATACGTCTTATGTGATAACGAGACGTTTTTATATTTGCTTATATCAGTCATAATCAATATACTCCTTTCTTGGATTAATCATATGGGATTTATCTCATAATATACAATAGGTGTCAATGAAATTTATTTTAAGCATGGTAATATGCTCTAGTATAGCAGGTCAATGTATGCAGCCATACCAATTGCCAAATACATTTGAATCACAATACGACTGTTTGATGTTTGGATATCAAGAATCTATCGTTAAAATGGAAAAGCTTGGTAAAACAGATGTAAACAAATATGGTATGTTTATAAAATTTTATTGCACTCCAGATAATAGTATTTAAGTCATATACGGTGTACAGATCTGTGTGCACTGTACTGTACACCGTCCGGTTTTGGTCGCTACCCTTGCGGGTCATAGCTAACGTTAGTGACTTAGCGCGAAGCATTTGTATAGACGCCTACTCACCGGTAGTCAATTCTGTGTTCGACATACATCCAAAAAAATAACCACTGCCATCGTTCATTACGTGACGGTTTATTTCTTCAAAGTATGTAGTTAGTTTTAATCTCATTATATCACACGCCTCGTATAAATCAGTGTCTGATACCAGGACCATACCCTCTAACATCTCTTTCGTTAACGGAATCAATTGATATAGTCCGTCGTTTTGAATGATCAAATCCATCCATACTCCTAACTAATTGATACCAAAGTTTTTTATACTTTTCATCTTTGGTTTTGTTCCACATAATTGCGGCTTCATCAATTTTTTTCTGTAACTTGTGCACCAACTTTTGTACCCCACAATATAGTTTTCCTGATCCCCGGTGCTTTGATCTCGACATCAACACCATAAGGCTTCCAGGCTTTTTTCATCAAGTTTAATTCCAAAATAAAATTAACCCATTGTTTTTGAGTTATGTTTTTTGGTTTAATTGTTATTATTTTTTCTTTCATAACGATAATATAGGATATTTTGGGAGATTGTCAACGACCTTGACGATTGTATTTTTTTGTCTGTCTTTTCGTTGATTTATTTGGTTTTTTTGCATGTCTGCCCGGACGCTTACGGGGCTTTGGTCTTTCTACAAATGCTTTAAATTTCCTCGCCATCGAAGTATCCTTTTACATCTGATAGTTTTGACCTTGGTGATAGTGTAGGAATGTAACTTATTTTACCATTTACATGTTGTTTTAAATCACTACCACAAGTCATGCATCTATAAAATGTTCTAGTTACACCAACTAACATTGTGTATTCTTCACACTCTGGACAAATTCCATTCACTATTTCTGTATGTATTTTATAAGATTTTTTTGTAGTCATGATTATTGAATAATGATTTTTCTGATGTGTTTTTCACCTAAATATAACTCCGTCTCTGCTTTACCTCTCCAGCATTTGTAGGATACTGACTCACTATATTGTCTCTCTGCGTGACGTTTACCTCGAAGACATGCAGCCATAGATTCTTGAATACGATGCTCCTTAATCTCTCCGTTTACAAACATAAGTAGGGCTATCACAGACTCGATCATTGTGAGCTCCCGTTTGTATATTTCATTTCACGATTTGCATCTTTTAATTTTTCGATATCTATTAATACCTTGTCCATTTGTTTTCTTAAAAATTCTATATTTACTTTGTTCAACGCCATAGATTCTATATGTGCGTTAAGCTTATCCGTGGTCTTATAAAGATCTTCGATCATCATGAATTGCTCAGAATCAGCGGGCAGTGATCCTAGTTGTCCACGTGGCCATTTGATTCTAAACTCTGTATTCTCTTCAAGATCTTTCTCCATTATTTGTATACGAGTGTCTGCAACATTGAGACGTTCTATTATTTGAAAGTAACCCATGGTGCCGAGTGCCACGATGATGATCAAAGAGGCAACCGTCTTCATAGGCATTTGGACAGCTGCCTCTTCAGATATGTTGAGTGGTTTTTTAGACATAAATTACTTGGTGAATAACCACTTTACGAATCTTTTCCAGGGCCAACAAATTATGTCCCAGATTTTACAACAAATTTTTTTACATTTATCTATCATGTTTCTTCTCCTCAATTTCGTAGAAGAATTTATCAGTATCTTCTGTTCTCCAGGCTCTACTATCTTCTACATTCCATTCGTTTGTTTGCACCTTCCAGTCAGGTATATTGTCCTTCACAGTAAACGAAGGTATATCCCATATACATCTATTGTTTGGTTGTGCTGCATAGTTCCCATCGTCGAGAGCTATGATATGTGCGCACTTATGTTCGTGCGGTATCTCCGAATGATCGGTGTCAAGTATGTTACTCTCTGGATGTGCAAAGTCAACAGTAAATAAGTATTTACCTGGGTGCCATTTTTTATCTTTGCCTATGTATTTACCGGCTTGTCCGTCTAAAATATCCCAACTAGTAACAGCAGGATAATAACTAAAACAATTCCATAGCTGAAGTTCATCAAGTCTACGTTTAGGAACATCTTCCGGTCTAAAACCTCTCTGTATGAAGGCAGATATCGGGAGACGATAAAAGATAGCGCCATTCTCCATAATCGCATGGAATAAAATAGAACGGCCAGTAACAGATGATAGACCGAAAATAACACAATCTTCAACTTCTCCATGATGTTTTTGTAAGTCATATAAATATTCTCTCCTTATCTGGGCATAAGTAACTGGTATGTTTGCATTTAAGTAAGCCATAATTATCCATTTATCTCACCCCAATTATCTCCAACCTCGTAGTCAACTTTATTGGGAACTTCTAGTGTAACAGCATGTTCCATAATTTCAATTACCTTTTTGGCCTGGTCTTCGTTCTCTATTGATAAATCAAGTTCATCATGAATTTGTATGTGTGGTATAATTCCTTCTTTGTATAATTCTAACATTGCTTTTTTAGTCATGTCAGCAGCTGACCCCTGGATTAATTTATTAAGAGCTTTGTATGTGTAAGCTCTCCTGATCCCCGGTCCATGTTCCCTGAGTGCTTCTTCATGAGACAATGCTTTGTGCATACCAAACTGATTTGGTTCCCATAGATGAAACCTACACAGTCTACCCAGCAGAGTACGTATCTGTCCACGATCCTGTGCTCTGTTAGATGCTTTCTCCATTAATTGTTTTACAAAAGGTACACGTGAGTGATACGTGTTAAATAAATCTGCAGCTTTCTCTTTTGTTACACCTAGCTCTGCCTGTAGTTTAGCTTTACCCATACCATAAAATAATCCTAGGTTAATTGTTTTGGCCTGGGATCTAGGTATATCTGCCATATCTGCAACGGTCTGGTGAAAGTCTGCACTAGAGTCATTTTGATATGCATCAACAACATCGTATACAGACGGTAATTTGTACAAAGATGCATAATGCACTACCAACCTAGGCTCTTGCTGAGAATAGTCAAATACACCCCATCTATGGCCGTCCTCGGGTATAAATAACGACCTTATCTTAGGTCCAAGATCTTTATTTCTTGCAGGAATCTGTTGTAGATTCGGATTCTGGTAGGAGAACCTACCAGTCACCGTGCCCCCGGTTTGTGATCTAAGCTGATTTATCTCAGCATGTATTCTACCTTTGTGCTCGTAACGTAGAATAGAATCTATAAAAGTTGTATGTGCTTTGTTTATCTCTCTTGCTTGCGCAATCATTTTAACAACAGGATGTTTGTGTTCCTGTAAAAAATTTTTTGTAAAACTAGGTGATGAAGTTTTTTCTGTGCGTGGGTATTCTAATCTCAATACATCAAATACATTCGCAATAGATCTCGCTGCCCATATCTGTGTATCAACATTAGTCTCACCTTTTATTTTGTGTAGTAATTCTTTTTCTTGTGTGATTAATTCTTTTTTCATTCCGTGTGCACGTTCTATATCTACACGTACGCCTTTGAATCTCATGTCAACCAGGCAATGAAACAGATCAGACTCAAGATCAAATATGTCTTCCAGGTCCTGGCTAATAATTTCTTTTTTCATTTCTTGCCAAAGTCCTAATGTAACTTCAGCATCACGTTCAGCATATGCACCAACATGCATTGCAGGTAACTTGTACATTTCTGATTTAGGATCTATGCCCCACTCTTCTGCAGCTTCTGCAAGTGCAGATTCATTCTTACCATAACCAAGATAGTGCCATGATAAACTATTAAGATCATAACGAAATCTGTTCTCATCAGTAACCGCTGCAGCTATCATCGTACATGCAATGTCACCGTTTATTTTAAATCCCATCGCCCGCAACCAACAAACATCGTAGATTGCATTGTGAAAAACTTTTGTAGATTGGGACTCGAGTATATCTTTTAACCAAGATAAGACTCGACTCTTATCCATGTTTCCGCCGCCCTCGTGTGCGATAGGAAAATATCCTTTGAAATGTTTTGTTGCAACAGCAACACCTATAACCTCACCATTACCTATGACAGAACCAGATCCTTTTTTAATTAGATCAGGATCTTTTGTCTCCAGGTCAATTGCAATTTCATCAACTTGACGTAAGTCTGGAAACTCTGTGGGTTTTACCCACTCAGTTTGTGCTTCGAATTTTGGTATCTTCATAAATATATTTATTCTCTATAATTTTGCTTAACTTATTTTTGTTACTAAAAGCATATAGACACGCTTTATGACCTTGTGGAAATATTTCCCACACAATATCTCTGTGGCCCTCCAATGCCAAATATATCTCAAGTCTAAATTTGTGTTTATTAACAACAATATCTTTAGCTATCCTTGCTCTTTTTGCCATGTTTAGTATCTTTTAACTTTTTAATTTCTAGTTCGCAGTAGTGCATTATCTTCTCCAGATCTTCTATCTTATTTTTATACAAATATCTACAAACGTATTTCACAACACAGCCTTGAAAAAAAGATAAGTTGTTTTTTGAAATAAATTCATACGGCTGAATCGTAAAATTTTTGTAATGATTCCCGCCTATCTGTCTTTGTTCTGGAAAAGAACTGTTAAATAAGTCCTTCGATGTCATAACCTCTGTCCTCCTTTCTTGCTGCCATTATATATAAGTTTTGTTTTGTACGAGTAACACCTACGTACCAAACCCTGTTTTCTTCATCTGCTTTGTCTTCATTTTTTTCTGCAGACTCTCTAATAGTTTTTGTATTATCTAAAATTAATAATACATTTTCTGCTTCACCACCCTTTGCTGCATGTATCGTAGACAATTTTACTCTAGCATCCTTTGATAATTTTTCTCCGTAACTTAGCATCTCACGTATATAGAGACATTCTTCATAGTCTACTACAAATACATCAAACCAGTTTACAGTTTTATCGTATGTCAGTTCTGTAAGATCATACATCTTTTCTTCTGTTGGTTTTAAATTCATACCCGTGCATTCCAATATATCTTTTACTTCTGATAAAGATAGTAGTTCACCTTTTTGCCATCTAGTGTAGTTTAGAATGCTTCTAAACAAGGATGACTTATAACTTTTTCTACCTTTGTATTGATAATAGATACCCATATCTTTTAATGTTGGCATTAGTTTTTTGAGTCTGTCATTGTATCTACCAAGTATTAACCACTCACCATCATGTAAAGACAATCCATCTAAATCCATTATGTATTGTATCTTGCCCTCTTCTTCTCTTGCTTTCCAAGTCTTTTTAATTTTTCTCTCATCAGGTATTTTATCTAATATCTTGTCTGCTATATTTTGTACCTGCTTTGGAACTCTGTAAGATTGTGGCAAAATTATGTCTTTTTTTGATATCTCTTGTTGAAATTTTTTAACATCTGCACCTGCCCAGCCATAAATCGCTTGATCATCGTCACCGGCTAATATAACATATTTGGAATTTTTCTTGATAATATCTACCATTTTCCACTGTATTGGTGATAGGTCCTGGGCCTCATCAATAAAAGCCACGTCAAATTTTGGACACAATTCTGACACATTAAATTTTTCTATCATGTCTGTAAAGTCCACCAGTTTAAAAGAATCTTTGTAGTTTTGCACTTCATCAAAAATAATTTTTAATAATTGTTTGTTCATGTCCTGTGAATACATGTCTGTGTTATATTCTTCTTCGATTGTTATTTCTTTAATTCTAGCTGCATTTATTAAATTAAAATATTCACTGTTTGAATCTACAAACCCTGTAGTCTCTTGTCCGTTTGAGTACACTGTCATCTCGATTCCTAATTTTCTACCTATGTCTTCGTAGTGTTCGTCTTGCATGACCTCTGATTTTTTAAGTCCAAGTCTTGTAAATGCAAGAGAGTGTAATGTTCTAAAATATTTTAAATCTTTTCTTTGCCAAGACTCATTGTAGTCTAGCATTCTGTCTATAGCTTCATTCGCTGCTTTTGTAGTAAATGCAAAGTAACCTATTTTATCTAGTGGTGTACCTAGTTTTAAAAATGTTTTTACATAACTTAAAAGTTTTGTAGTTTTCCCTGTTCCCGGAGGCCCGAATAATTTTCTACTGATCACATTATCTCCGTTCTATGTTTTATTTTTGTATGGTGTATCGGTACTTCTTCAAATGATTTAATATTAATCTTAATAATATTTTTTGTAGAAGAATAATACTCACCTTCTTTTTTGGATGGATATCTTTTCTGTTCTAAAAATTCTATCTCACAATCTTTATATGTAACCTGCATCATACGACCTGTCTTACCTTCGTTATACTTCCAGTCTTTTGATTTTAGTTTGTCAAAAAATTTATCAAACTTAAAGAATGCAAAGTCATTCTCTATTAATACTGATCCAGTTTTAAATGCTGCATCGCTTGTAGCTCTTGGTCCATTTATCTTTGCATGTAATACATCATGTAGTTTTTCTTTTGGTGATGTTCCAATTGGAGGATGTACAACTTTTTGTGTAGCATACAATGCTTCCAATACCATTTGTTCTTCGTCACCTTTTATCAACGGTGGTGGGAATCCTGCAGCTTTTGATATTGCATTCCTTCTTTTACGTTGATCGTTAAGATGCTCTACAGATCTACAATGCACCGTAGCTGTGCCAATACCATCTGGTTTTGTTACATCAAATTCATATTCTGGTTCTGGATCAAGATCTATCTTTTTAAGATTTGTTAGTACAGGATATGCACCTTTAGATCCTGCCAAGACTCCAAACTTTTTCTTTACACAAATACCTTTTTTACAATGTTCACTTAGTGGACTTTGTGTGCATGTGTATCCTTTAGAACTTTTATTCCAGGATTTTACTTTTTGATTTAAAAACTTTTGATCCCACGCGTTTGCATGTACACCTGCAAAGTATTTTACTGGTGCATTCATAACCTTTTGTTGCCAGTTATCTGGATACTTCATCTTAACCATGACATGATAGTTGTACATAAATCTATCCTTGCCATCAAAACTATCTTGATTTGCTATCTTTGATATTGCTGCTAGACATGGTGGTCCCTCTGTAAATTCTTCATCGACCCCTTCCATGCTTTTGTTTTCTATCTCTTCTGTTATTTCTTTCAGTCTTTCTTTTGTTACCAAGTTAGAGCTTATGACTTTCATAAACTGCTCTAACGTAAACGTCGTGCCATCTATGTTCAAAGCCTTCCGTTCATCACCATAGTAAGGCAGATTAATAAACTGTCCCGGTCTTAGCTGTCCTGTTTCACTATCTTTTGATAACTGTGTTTGTTTTGGAAATATTTCTGTATCTTGTTTTAGTCCAAACAAAGATAATAAATTTGTAAGAAAAGATTTTACAGTTTTAGAATCTGTAAATATATTCATGAATAAAAATAAATGTAGTCCACCACTTTTAGATTGCACTGGTAGTAAAGGTAATTCGTATTGTTGTATGATGTCTATATAATCTTTCTTGTTAAAATTATCATAATCTTTTGGATCAATGTCTATAACACCAAACTTAACTTCTGAGTTTTCTGTGCAGGGCTGTATACCAATTGATAGTTTACCTGCTATGTGTGACTCGTAAACCTCATCTGTTAGCTCTTCAAAGTTCCATCTGTATACAGGTTTCTTTTTACCTGTCTCTGAATCTATGTATGCATCCGGATGTTCGAAGTCGGCAATACCATAAGCATGTCTGTATCCGTTAAAAAATTCTATATATCTATCCATAACTGTATCAGTGGGCCATCCACTCTCGCTTCTGACCCACCTGTGCACTATTCTCTACGAGAATTATATAATGCTACTATCCTTTGGTTTCTCTTCACCATGTTTAGCTTTCACAGCTCCTTTTGAGATGTTCTCACTAAAACTTTTGGCTTGAGTGTATAAGGATTGATCAGTTACTGGGCCAACTTTACTAATCTCCCAACCAAACCATGTGCCTTTATCGTTTTGCATTTGAGTGGTTTTTAGTTTGTAAATGTGGCTGAAAGATGCCGGTGTAAACATACCGTTCTTACCTTTCATTTTTATCCCAGACATCATTGAGTTCCATTTTCTACTAATTTTTAATTGAGTAGATTTCATGGATATCAACGCTGTCGATGGACTATCTCCCGACACTATAACAAAGTGTGATGCAGTCTTCTCGATGTAATTACCGTTCGGTAATCTATCTTTGTAGTTTGCATCTGGTTTTGTTTTGGACATGATATCAGAAGATGAATCATAGATTGCAACTGGTGCACCTAATCCTTCTCCTCTATCTTTCCATTCGATGTATTCTAGTTTGTAAAAACATGGAATGACATCTATACCTTTTACTCCGTCATAGAGTTCTCCAGAGACAGAATTGTAAATCATTCCTGGCTCTGCACCTTCAACATACTTACCATCACGTTTATTAACTTCCGGTGAAAGTTGTCCTAGGATTTTTAAAAAAGGCAGGGCTAGATCTTCTTGACCTATTGCACCCAAACCTTTTGCTGCATCGTCTTCAAAAATATTTGTTGGAAGACCTGCAGACTTTTTCTCTTCTACTTGGTTCATGTTTATTTGCTCCTCGTTACTTTGGTTCTGTTTCCTGCGAACACGTTAAAAAGATCAGAGGGCATCTCTTGTCCAGACTCTAGACGCTCTCTGACCAATGCTTTAAGTGTCATAGGTTCGACCTTTAATTTCTGGACAGGTTCAAACCCTTGACCTTGCGCAAGGACAGCGTATTGCTGTGCCTTGTTATCTTCGTTACGACCAAAGGAAACTGTAATCTCATTTTTAATAAGATCACCCAGGCCGTTTTCTCGAAGCCATGTATAGGCTGCCTCTTTATTAGCTGCTGTAATGGAAGCGCCATAAACTGGTTTAACTTCAACTGAAGAACCATCTGCTAGTTTTAATGTAGAGATGTTCATCTCTTGCATCATGGTAGGTATAACCTCACCAGAAACTAAATCGATATTTCTTTTCAGTTCTTTTAATTCTTTTTCTTTTTCTTCAAGTTCATCTTCTAAAGATTTTAGTTTCATAACTTGATCAGACAAAGACTTAGCATCATTTACAGAATTTAAATCTTGTCTTTGGTCTTGTTCAAAATCAATACTACTCATTTACTTCTCCTTTCTCGTATAAATTAATTGTAATAGGATAATATCTTCTTTCTTGTTTATCCCATTTTAATAAGTTGTATTTTCCGTTTGTAATATCAGATACAATAGAACACGCTACACCAATTATTGCAGGATCACCAGTTAATAATAAATAATCTTCTGATCTAAAATTTCTTAAAAGTTTTCTCAACTTAAAAATTAAAGGACCTGGAGAAAAAATTATTTGTGATAGCTCTGGTAATAAAGTTTTTATGTTACCGTATTTAGTTGCACCCATAATATTTATTTTTGGGGTTCCGGCTTTTGTACCAGGTACATCCTGTACTACATAAACTATTCTTTCTGACATCTTGACAAACAATATAGGATGTTCTATATACTTGTCAACTAGAAAGAAGAAAAAAATTATGGATTATAAATTTAAGACAAAGCCATACGCACATCAAATTAAAGCGTTAGAAGAATCCTGGAATAAAATTTACTACGCTTATTTTATGGAGATGGGTACTGGTAAATCTAAAGTATTAATAGACAACATATCAATCCTTTATGACAAAGGTAAGATCAATGGTGTTCTAATTGTGGCACCAAAAGGTGTAGTAAAAAACTGGCACGAAGGTGAGATACCTACACACTTAGTAGATCATATAGAACACAAAAATGTTTTATGGCAATCGTTGATTAACGTAAAGCAACAGAAAAAATTAGATACGTTATTTGAAACAGGAGAAGAACTACACATATTAGTTATGAATGTAGAATCTTTATCTACTAAAAAAGGTGTAGCGTTTGCAGAGAAGTTTTTAAACTCACACAGAGCTTTGATGGCTATTGATGAGTCTACTACAATAAAAAATCCAGATGCTAAACGTACAAAAAATATTGTGAGCCTTGGTAAGCTTGCAAGATACAGAAGAATACTTACAGGTTCACCAGTAACTAAATCACCACTAGATCTCTATAAACAATGTGAGTTTTTAGAAGATGAGCTACTTGGTTTTAATTCTTACTATGCATTCAGAACTAGATATGCGGTCATGAGAACCGCAAACTTTAGTGGTAGATCTGTTCAGATAGTAGTTGGATATAAAAATCTAGATGAACTGTCAGAAAAACTAAAAGCTTTTTCTTATCGTGTATTGAAAGATGAGTGTTTAGATCTACCTAAGAAAACTTTTATGAAGAGAGAAGTGTTGTTGACTCCGGAGCAAACCAAAGCATATTTACAAATGCAAAGACTAGCTCATGCTCAGTTAGATGGTAAGATGATGACTACGGCCACTGTGTTGACTCAGTTAATGAGACTACAGCAGATAACTTGTGGTCATTTTACGGCTGATGACGGTACAATAAAAGAGATGCCTAATAATAGAATAGGTGAGCTATTGGATCTATTAGATGAAGTAGAAGGTAAAGTTGTTATCTGGGCCCAGTTTCAAAGAGACGTACATAATATAATTAATGCACTATCAAAAGAATATGGTGAAGGGACTTTTGTAGATTACTATGGTCTTACACCACAAGAAGATAGACAAAAGAATATAAAGAAATTCCAGGACCCCGATTCCGGAGTCCGGTTCTTTGTAGGAACGACCCAAACTGGTGGTTATGGTATTACACTTACAGCCGCTAGCACCATGATATATTATTCTAATGGCTATGATCTAGAAAAAAGACAGCAGTCAGAGGCCAGAATAGATCGTATCGGTCAAGAAAAACCTATGACTTACATTGACATTATTTGTGAGAATACTGTAGATACGCGTATTGTAAAAGCTCTACGTAAGAAAGTAGACATAGCTACACAAATAATGGGAGAGGAATTGAAAGCATGGATTTAAGACCAGGAGTTATTATAAGATTTGGACTTTGGATTAGTCTTACTATGTGTTTGCTTTGGATGTTAAACTAGATCTACAGCTCTACCAATAATTGGTTTGTACTTTGTTTTTTTATTTTCTTTGTAAGCTCTCATGTACTGTGCTCTTGGATTAAACTCTACATAAGATGCATGAATCCATCCGCTGTTAGGCTCACCTGGAGTATAGAACTCGAGTATTAGCTGATCTGTTGTACAGTTCATCTTGATCCAATCAGCAACTTCAGCGTTGTCTACTCCAACACATTCGAAGTCTGCGGCCTCGGCCTTGGCATGCTGTGAATTTACAGAACTACCTATTGCTGCACACAACTCAGGGGAGC
>VTLG01006431.1_pt1 | contig 15001 bp, 19 predicted proteins | sample 4694571 | NCBI WGS metagenome assembly VTLG01 (sample SAMN12604809, study PRJNA352737) | marine metagenome | biome: ENVO:00000447; feature: ENVO:00000209|ENVO:00000569|ENVO:01000036; material: ENVO:00002151; isolation source: viral sequences binned using virsorter ...
GTAATCTCTCTCATTTTTAGAGTTGACTTATCAAGTAATGTTTCCATCGCTGGGTCTGCATAACAAGAATAAGTCCTAGGCGCTTGTTTATCATCATAAGTGCCATCTAAATCAGGTCTGTAATCTTTATATCTTGTTTGATAAAATGTTCTTGCTCTATTTGCTCTCATCAATGCGTAACCATAAAGAAAGTAAGCCATTTCTTTTGATAAGAAATTTCTAATTACGCAATATCTATGCTCTTCGTAAAATTTTTTTGTATCTATCGCCATGGTTTTCCGCAACACCACATAACTAAACTATATCTGGTTCCTTTTGTGACAGGTGTGACTTGATGATAAAAGAAACTAGGAAATACAACCATTGATCCCTTAGGTCTTATCTCGTCTATCACTTTAAATCTATTCTCACCACCTTGAGGACCAAAATCAAATTTAAGATTGCCACCCTCGTATTCGCTACCATCTACTAGATTTATTGTCACACTTATTTTTCTAACCTTACCATTCATCTGTGGATTAGGTTTATTTTTATATACACTATAATGATCTGAATTACCATCAGCATGCCAGTTATAAAACTGATTTAATCCATACTTTGTAAATTGTATCTGCTCTATATATTCATAATCCCAGTTCCAACCAGCGTGTTTATTTGCCTCTTGTATTCTAGGATTTATTAGATTATATATCCAATTATCTGATAGCCATGCAATCTCACTATCTCTCATGTATGCTTTATCAGTAAGACCTTTTTTCTCAATCTCTTCATTGGTCATATCACTAACAGCAATACTTTTTTCTTTATTTGTTTTATCTCTACCGTCTACCGTAGTCGCTGATTGTAATTTAGTCGTACCTAATTTAATAATATCATCACATTGTCTATCAGTTAGTAGATTAGGAAAATATACAAATGGTTTATGTAAATTCATTAAATTACTCCAGAAGTAAATTTACGCCAGTCTATTGCATTTTTAATTGTAAAGGTTCTATTAGAAATAATTTTTAAAGTTTTTTCTAAGTAATCAACCGTAGTTTCAATATAAGTTACCTTTTGTTCTAACTTATTTACCTCAGGATCAGATTTGATATACTTATCAACATCTTGTCTCAACACTTTTAAATTGAAAGGTTTTTCCTGATATACTGCTGGGTCTGCTTTACCTGTGTAGTATTCCCATTTTTCTCTTGTAATTCTTGCTAAGTCTTGTTCAGCAACCTTTAAAAGATTTTTATATTTGTTATAATACTTTGAATATTTGTTGTGTAATTGTGGCGTTTTAAGAGACTCTAAATCAAGTTCGGTATCGTTAATCTTCAAGTCTTTGTCAGCCAGATTTTGTAGTTCTTCTAATGTCATAATATCTCCATTATATCATCATTGACAAAAAATGTCAAGGATTATGTAGTAGTTTCAATAGTACCTGAACCACCGACATTTGCAAATTCGTATATAGTATATGCGAAAGATACACTAGCAGTTAGGTATTGTATATCAGTTTCTTGTTGATTATAGTTAAGTCCTGATAATGATATAGGATAAAGATTTCTAAATCTTACCTCTATATTAGAATTATTTTTACTTGTCAATGAGAATAGTGTAGCGTCTGAGTATATACCACCGTCATCTGACACTTGTTTTCTTATCTTACCTATCTCTTTAGATAGACCTGGATCTTTAGATGTAGGATATCTGTCTGTACCAGCTGCAACTAATGATCTAAATTGTGAGTGATCTTTAGGAAAACCAATACCTGTTAACCAACCATGTATCTCTCTATAATTTTCTAAGTTCTCATCTATCAAAAATGTGATCTCTAAGTTATCATAACTTAATTTATCACCTGGTATAGGTATATCTTTTAGAGGTGTAGGTTGTTCAGCAGAACCTAATGATATGCCTGGTATATTTGCAGCTGTGCAAAAATATTCTACCTTAGGTAATTTAGATATACTAAACCTAAACTTAGTAGGTTCTGCATAATCTAATTTTGTAGGTTGTCTTTGTAAAACCGTTGTGACCATATACTATTTATCTGTTTCTTTATCTACTTCTTGCCACTCTTTTTCTGTGGCTTCTTGTATCAGTTTTTGATCTGATTCAGATACCTTGTCTTTACTTTTAAAATTATCTATTCTATCCATAAACCTATCCCATATATCAATATCTGCTTTATATGAGCAAGAATAGAGAAAAAGTGTTAGTAAAAATATTAGATATTTCATATTAGTATTTATTAGGCTAAAAAAAAGGGGGCCGAAGCCCCCTTTAATTCGTTGTTCAAACAACATTATGGATTACATAATGTTTGTAACCTGTACTCTTCTGTAATATCTGTTTGAAGATAATGCAGTTAAGCCATCAGCTGTGATTGAACCAGTACCAGTCACATCACTACCAGCAAATGGGTTCGCTACTAGACCATATCTAGTTTTGAAACCAATTTTTGGTTGGAATGAGTCTTGTCCTACTGCTCTTACCATTTGTAGTGGTACATATGGGCAATAGAAGATACCAGCGTCATAAGGTGAAGTACCTTTGTAACCAACAACATAGTATTGTTTCGCAGGTGAAGCGTTAGAAGCCAAGTTTGCAGCATATGGGTCAATATATACTCTATATTTACCGTTTAATACACCAGCAAAAGTGTTTCCTGTGTCATCAACATTTAGATTGTTGTTTAACGCAGGTGTGTAGTCTAACACGCCAGCCATTTGTAATGCAGAGGCAACATCTGAAGAACAGATAATTATGTTACCTTTTCCTCTTCTTGTTCTCTGAGCGATTACATTTGCGTCTCTCTCAACTTGGAACATTAATCCTTTGAATCTCTCAACAGACCATCTTCCATTTGAGTCAGTATCTAAGTCAAAGATACCAGCAGTTGTTGTGTTGATTGCAGCGTCTGAGTTATCGTTATCAGCAGCACCTACTTCAGCGCCTCTATATACTGATCTTACAACTTCTCTATTGATTTCCGCAAGGATCTCAGCAGATAAGATGTTTGATAATTCAGTTTCAGCGTCTAAACCATGGATTGCTTTAAGGTCTTGAGCAAGTTCCATAGTGTATTCTGCTTTAAGAGCTCTTGACTTCGCAGTCACCGTTGACTTCTCAATTGAGAAAGCCATTTCAGCAAATTGTGAAGCGTCAGAACCATGGCCTAAGCCTTCAGCAGCCGCTGTTGTCATACCAGTTCCAGTAGTGTAGTTTGGTCCTGCACCTGGAATTGGAGCGTCATTAAGCACAGCAGGGTTTTCGCCTGATTGTGCAGCTGATGAGAATCCGTTTGCACTAGATCCCGCAGCTGATCTTCCAGAAAAATCTGTATCAGCTTCGTCAAAAAGAGCCTCTGTACCAGATTGGCTTGAGAATCTACTTCTCATAGCAAATATAAGGCCAGTTGGACCTGACATTGGTTGCACACCACAAATGTCGTATGCGATCAAGTTAGGCATAGCTCTTCTAACTAGGGAAATAAGGATCGGATTCCAGTTTGAAATTGATGAACCTGTAGCGTTAGCAGGAGCTGACTCAGACATAAACTGAGCGTCTTCTTTTAACGACTTCTCTTGGTTCTCCAATATAACTGAAGTGACTGCTCTTTTATAATTATCCTGGATTTTTGGTAAATCAGGATGATCTAAAACAGGCTGCCACTTGTTTTGTATTGATTCAGATAAAAACATTTTTTATCTCTCCTTTTTCTCTTTAGTTAATTAACTACCAAGAAATTAATATAATTTCTTGTTTTTTGTTTTACTAATTGCAGCAGTATAAGCAGCCATAGACTCATTTAACTCGGGAGTCTGGTTTGTGTCTGCCACTTCATTAGATTCAGTATCACTCGCTTTCTGAGCAGGGAAATAAGAGTTCTTAATTGTCTCTACTTTTCCTCTGTAATCAGCAGCGTCAACATATTCAATACTTTCTGCTAAACCTTTAAGTTTTTCTTTTTCAGTTTCAGCAAGATCACTAGATACATCATTGATGATTTCGTCTCTAGCAAATTCACCGATCTTCTGGTTTAACTCAACATTGTTTTCAATTTTTGAGTTTAACTCTTCTTTTAACTTAACTATTTGTTTAGCTTGATCCTCAACAACATCAAACTTGCTATCTGGCATGTCAATGTAATGAGTCTCAAAAAGTTTTTTAAGACCACCGATAAAGTCTTCAGTAATTTCTGACTTCAGACCTTTCTCAATAGCCAACTCGTTGTCTTTCATCCACTCTTCGACAACATAGTTTAGATAAGCGTCAACTTTTTCTACGATCTCAGCTTTTTCGTCTTCTACTTTTTCTGCGACCTTAGATTCGTATTCACTCTCTAATTTCTCAATCTCTTCTACTAATTTTGCTTTTACAGCACTTTCAAAGATAGTTGCAGCTTTTTGTTTAAACTCTTCAGATAACTCTTCGCCATCAGTTAGAGCAGAAACATCTTCTTTCATGTCCATATCTTTTACTTTTTCTTTAGCAGAAGCTTTGATTTCTTTCTTCTTCTCGTCTTCTTCTTTCATCTCTTTGTCATAAGAAGCCATCATTTTTTCTTTATCATTAAGCTCTTTTTTCATTTTCTCAATTTCAGCCTTAAGCATTTCTTTTTCTTTTTCTGCTTTTAACTCTTTCTTATCATCTTCTTCTTTCATCTCTTTATCTTTTTGAGCTTTGATTTCTTTTTTGTCGTCTTCTTTTTCTTCTTTTTTGTCCTGAGATTTTTTCAAAGCGTCTAACGCAGCCTTAGGCATTTCGCCTTCTTTCATGTCTTCTTTATCTTTCTCGGCATTGACTTTTTTCATCGCCATTGCTTTGATTTCTTTTTTAGCTTCGTCTTCTTCTTTCATTTCTTTTTCTTTTTCAGCGTTCATTTTTTTGATGTCTGCTTGTGCTTTCATCATTTTTTCTTTGTCCGCCATCGCTTTAATATCATCTTTTTTCTCTTCAGCTTCTTTGACATCTTCTTTATCATGTTCAGTTTCTTTCATTTCTTTGTCATTTTGAGCTTTAAGAGATTGCATAGCATCAGCTGGTCCTGCACTTTTTTGGTGTGGGTCACCTGTAATGTGGTTAACCCCTTGTGCGAAATCAATTTTGCCATCAGTTGGGCTTGTAACCGCTTTACTGATAACATTCTGAATAGTTGCACCTAAAGACTTTGGTGCCTCAGCTGGAGCAGCATTTTTCTTAGGAGCGTCAGGTGCTGTTTGCGCCTGCATGTCCATTTTCTTGCCGTTTTCCATTATGGTTTCCTCTTAATAGTTAGTTTATTATTGCAATAATATTGACTTATTTTTAGATAAAGTCAACCATTATTTATAAAATTACAGCTTTTTAAGAAACGATTCGAAGACTTTTGCGTTAATCTCTGCTCGTTTCATTCTATCGTTCTTATCTGCTTGTAATTTTAATTTCTTAACCTCTGCCTCTTTCAAAATCCCATTATCCCAAACCCACTCTTTTCCTTCCATTATGCCTTCTACGAAAGCGTCTGGAGCACTTGGGTCTGCGACTATATCAGCCGCTGTTGCAAGGTAAAAATCGTTGTTGACTACATTGGCACCGCCGTTTTGTGAAAGTGTGCCCATACCTCGGGAAGAAACGCCTAGTCTTGCACCTTCATCTATAAGTGATTTCACAATTTTTCCATATGGTGTGTCTAGGACTCTTGCTTCGCCGATAAAATTATTGCCTTCTGGATAGAGAGCTCTTATCATGTGCGATACTCTTTCTAAGTTCACGGTAGGTCCATCAGGATGTCCGAGTTCGCCAAAAGCTCTTTTCTTGTTGATAAATTCTCTATTATATCTTGCTACTTCTCTTTGTAGAATCTCTTTAGGATACATTCTGCCATTCTTATTCTTAATGTCAGATTGCATAAAGATACCTTTGATGGCATAGTTTTTCTTGCCATCTGTTTCTTCTACAATGTATTCCGCTTGTTCTATTTCTTCGGTAATTAGCTTCATAAGTATCTATCTCTTAATTTCTCTCTAATATTTATACAAATAATTATCTAAACTCAACAATAATCGTATAATTATCACCGTTTGCAAAATTCTTTGTACTTAACAATACATCACCAGTTGGTGTTGTAGAGTTGTTTGTGATCTCATTACCTGCGTCTCTTAAATCCCAAAAACCGTGACCAGACAACAAAACTGCGGTAGCGTTTGTTGCGCCATCCCATGTTAGTTCTACTGCTGATTTAGAATCTGAGGTATTAATTGACCAATATATCTTAGATATTTTTCTATTACCATCTTCAGTCATAAAAGTTGTTTCAGAAGCGTCAACTTTTTTAACATCTGTCTCACCTGTACCATCAGAAAAATTTGTAAGTTTGGTTGTAAATTTAACACCAGAAGTATCTGCGATAGTTAAACTTGATACGGTATCAGCCATTTGTAAATCCTTTTTCTTTTTTAAATTCTACTACTATATTGTACTTTGTTATTGTACTATCAGTTGATACAAGCACACTTCCTGTTGGGTTAGTTAGAGATGTGCCTGTATCTCCTTGTTTAATTTTAGGTTCTGTCTTTTTCAGACCATAGTTTCCACGACCACTAAATTTAGTATCAACTTCCTCATCTGTCTCAGCGTCAAAGAAAAATGTTAAATTTCCTGTGCCTAAGATTTCATGGTATACATGGGCAATTGACAAGTTAGGACTTGATGTTGCACCTGATACTTTAGTTGCGTCTAATATAATACCCTTTGTCTCACCACCTACACCATTTGCTTTTACAATTACTTTTTGAGTATCATCAGCCAATGTTGTTGTAGTGATTGTCATTATTAACTATAATTAAAATTATCTTTTACTAAATCTAATACAATATATCCTGTGCAAGAAGAAGCTGCTGACTCAATATCGCCGTCTGTTGCGTGAGTAGCTGCCCCTGCTGTATTCTTAATAGTGCCACCATTATAGATACCAGTTCCTGTCAATGTAATTGCTTTTTCATTAGTTGCACTATTTTTTACAAAATTTATTGTTGTTGAACCTGAAAGAGCAAACTCTATGTGTCTGATCTTTAATTGTCCACCATTTTGATGTGCATTTAATCCTGAAGCGTCAACTACGGTTGAGGTGCTGCTATCATTTTGTAGTGTCACTAGTACCCTTGCAAATCCTTTTGTATCGGATAGTGTTCTGCTTTGTACTGCCATTTGCTATTCTCTCTTCCTTTATCTTCTTAGTATTGTTAGTGTTTCTTTATCAAAGTAATTCATTAAATCTCTCACATTAACATTATATTGTTTAGCAGCTGCTTTTACATTTTTTTCAAAGTCAGCGATTACATCACCTGACTTATCAACAGCTCTAAAAACCATATCTACAGCTCTCTTCATCTTAGGCGAAAGTTTATTATATTGCCTAGTTCGCTTGTAGTCGTTTGATTCCGATATATGTTCTTCTTTAAACTTCCGTAGGTGTTTCATCAGTTGTTGGTGCCTCTGCCTCTGGTTGTTCTATATTCTGTCCTGAGAATACATCGGCCTCTGGTGCTTGTACACCTTGAGCGCCTGTGAACATTGATTTACTCACATCAACTTTCTGATCGTCTAATGCAGCTGTAACCTTATCACCGATAGCAGTTTTAAGTGCTTCACCAGCTCCAGTTGCGTCACCTTTTGTTAAAGTATCTACAAAATTTTTAACATCTTCTTTTGCCATTATTTTTCTCCTTCACCAGGTTGTTCTGGTTGTTGTTCTGGTTGTTCTTGCTCAGACGCAATTTCACTATCAATAGTCTTTTGTTCTAACTCATTTTGTTTTAAAATTTTAGTTCTAACATATTGATTACTGAAATATTTGCCTACATATTGTTCTAAATCTCTAGCAAGACCAACTCTTTCTCTCATCATTTCGGTATGTTTTAACTCAGCGAAATAACCATCTTGTAAGAAGTTATATGTTATATCTCCTTGCATAGTATCCCATTCTTCAGGTGCGATAACACCTTTTAAGATTAATTGAGTTTTTAACAAGTCATGGAATAAAGCAGTAAATTTCTTTCTTAGTCTGCCCACAAATTTAGTAAATTTAACTTCATCTCTACTAATTTCTGAAGCACGACCTAGATTGAAACCTGAACCACTTTCTAATCTACTAATAGGTACATTTAAAGACCTATATAATTTTCTTTGAAAATACTCTATGTCAGCAATCTCTCCTAAGTTTTGACCACCAGGTAAAGTAGTAATCTCAGTACCTCTACCACCTTCTCTTCTTGGTAACCAAAAGTCTTCAAGCATTGACATATAGTTTCTGTCATCTCTTATCTCACCTGTGCTTGCGTCATATACAAGTTTGTTTCTATATCTTGCCATAACATCTCTTAGATATTGTTCGGCTTTGATTTTAGGTAAATTACCTACATCAATATAGAATATTCTTCTCTCAGGTGCCCTAGCAATTCTGTATATTACAACAGCGTCTTCAATCATTCTTAACTGATTGACAGGTTTAATTGCTTTGTGTAGATAAGATAATACTAAGTTATGTGTTTGATCTATAAGACCTGATGGACAATATGAGATAGCGTCTGTTGCTATCTTTAATCCACCTACATTTGAAGCAGCTGTCGGGTGTATTCCTTTTTCGTTAAATAAGAAATACTCCTGAAACTTATCTGAAAAAGAAAAAGAACCTGGTACACCATCGACTCTTTGTTTTCTTACTTCTCTTACTTTTTTGATCTTTCTAGGATCAATGTATCTTAATTCTGTTATTCCTAATCTTGGTGAATCTTTATCTATTATCTTATGATAATAAACTCTACCATCAACATACCATCTTCTAAATATGTCGTGGCCTTTTATATCAAAGTTTAATAACTTTAATACTTCACCAAATGATTCTCTTATTTTCTTTTTAATTTGATCGCTGTATGCGATTTTACTTAAATCTAATTGTACTGATTGTTGATTTTCGTTAGAGACAATCGCCTCTGATACTATATCCTCAATTGCAAGATCACATTCTGGATGTAATGCAACCTCTCTATATCTTCTAATTAAGTCTAGTTCGTTTCTTGCTGTGACATCAAACCCACCATAAGACGCAAAGAACCCACCAGCGGGGACGACCTGTGTGCCGTCTTCCGCTTGTGGTTGTACTATATTTTGTCTTGGATCAGTTTGACCGTCCTTTAAACGCTCTATCTTAAACCCAAATAGTTCTGCCATTTTATATTACCTCAATTCTACTTAATTATTTAGTCGTCTATTAAGTAGTTGTATTTGTTTCAAAGTATTGGTATCTATGCGTAGCAGTAAAAGATTCTACCGCATTGTTAGTAGCATAGTCCAACCCAATATCATCTAAAGTGGTTGGAAACATTCCTCTGAAAGTGTATGATTTAATCAAATTACCATTTCTGTCTAATTGGTCTACAAAAGCATCCACTTGATAGTCTGCAGGATTAACAAGTCCTTCATTGTCGGACATATTGTTAATACCATTTAACCATCTTTCGTATGCGTTTCTTAACAAGAAGTCCGTATCATTTAGAATAGTTGTAGTCCATGTAGTGAAAGTTCTATCTCCCGCTACATATAACTCCCTACCTCTAAATGGAATTGGAACTTCCGTAACCGTCATTCCTGGTAAAGATGTTGATGTACATAAGAAAGACATTGTTTCAGTCTCTCCACCAACACTTGCATATCCTGGAAAAGGCATAGTGACTCTGAATTGATTGGCACGAGCCCCACCGCCTCTTAACTTACTTTTAAAGTCATTTATATTTGGCATGGTATTACGCTCCTACTACTTCATCAAACGAGACGCCTGTTCTTGTCGCCACGAAAGTTAGTGTTATAAAGTTAATTGATCTTGCAGGTTTGACAAATATGTCAGCCTTAAACTCATTTCTATCAATGACTTCGCCTGTGTTATTTGTTTCGTCACAAACAACTAAGAAATCTGTGATTCCTCTTCGGCCTTGTACATCTCTTAGGAAAGGTTCTACAATGTTTCTAAATTGTGCTCTTGTAAATTCGTCATTAAATTCAAAGAGTTGGAATTTAGAAGCTGTTGATATTGCCTTCTCTAAAGTAATGAATAGTCGTCTAACATTGATTCTATCAAATGCACTAGGTTTACTTAGTCCAGTTTTATCTCCGAACAAGATTGTTCCTTGTCCTGGGAAAGTAACCACTGGGTTAACTCTAGCTCTGTATAGATCGTCCCTTTGTTGTTTAGTTGGGTTAAAAGCAAGTTTAACTGCACCTCTTACAACTCCTCTGTTGAAACCAGCAGGTGAGAAGTGAGAGTCTGCAACTAGATCAGTTCTAGCACATAAACCAGCCATATCGCCACATAAAGGTACAAATCTGAATACATCATTGTATCTGTCATAAGCATATTTGTAACCACTATCAAAAACAACATAAGAGCTTGATCTTATGCCATTAAAGAAAGCAACTACATTTGATACTTGGGTAGAAGAATCTGCTACATTTACTACATCAGCTCTTTCTGGTGAAGCAAATACTATAGCGTCTTTTCTATCCTCTGCAATTGTTATCAGGTTATCTATGTGCGTAGCACTAGAAGTACCTGCGATTATTAAGTTAATGTCAACCGTTTCTGCATCCTGAAATTTCTCATAAGCAGTTTTTAACTGACCAACCGTTGCGACTGATCCGTTAGCACCACCTGATAAACTTACATTTGATACAGCGGTTACATTTGTAAATGTTGTGTTCAAAGCAGCTGATCCCCAATTAGTTCCTGAACTATTGTGGTCCATCCAATATACATAAGCACCCTTATTGTATATTACATCTGGATAATAGTTAGTATCTCCTTGTGGAGTTTTTGCGTCAGAAGCGACTGAAACTGCGTCATAAACTTCTAATATATCGCCTGCTTTTCCTGTAATGCCACCATCTTCATCTACGACAACCACATGGATTTCATCACCAGAACCACCTTTATCTTCTACATAAGGTGATGTGCCTGGAGCTGCGCCCACTTGATCGTAATACTGCCATCTTCTTCTAACACTTGAACCATTTGCTACAGCAGTGTGTAAACCACCTGTACCTGAAGGGTGTCTAACAATTGTTAGTGTGTTAGTTGCAATATTAGTAATACGATATTCAAAATTACCAGTTTCGCCAAAGTTAACAATATCACCAACTGTAAAACCAGTTGCTGAAGTTATTGTTACCGATGTGTCGCCTACTGCTAAGTTTGTATTATTTACCGTTGTTTTTGAGGTTTCTTCGTAAACCGTTGATGAAGGACATACAGATACTTTTAAGTTGTTACCATGATCGCCACCTGTTCTAGCAGCCCAAAGACCTACTGAGGCTTCGCCAGCAGCAAAGTTATCCTGGTAATGTTGTGTGTTCTTAATTAATAAACCACTACCGTTTGCAGTAGAGTTTAATAATCCCGTTCCAGTAGCTCTGACAACTCTTAAAGTATTTCCATATTGCAAGAAACTTGCAGCTGAAAAGTAATGTTCAAAAGTATCAGTTGTTGGCTTACCAAATTTATCAGTCAATTCCTGTTCACTTGAAACCGTAACGATTTCGTCAACTGGACCTTGAGTGAAATTACCTGCAAAAGCACCTATCGAAGTTGCAACTGCTGGTATTACATTTGTTAAGTCTTTTTCTCTTACTAGAACGCCTGGTGAAACTTGAAATGCCATCCGTTTGTTCTCCTATTAGCTAATAGTATCATTAATCTCAGTTCTATTTATTAAATTACAAACCTTTACGAACCCTTACAGGTGTCCATACTTCGCCTTTATCATCTATAATTGTGTCTTCTTCTAGTCCGTCATTTACAAAACCAAAAGGTGCCATATCTTGTTCAATGGCGTTTTGTTGTTCACTATACATTCTGGCTCGTACATCTTGGTCTGTCATCTCTTTAAAATATCTTTGATTAGACAACCATGCAAATATTACTAGACAGGTTACTAAGTCATCATTAGAACCTTCCTCTGCTTGAAATGATTGTCCTCTTCTTACATATGTTGATAACTCTTCAATCATATGAAAATCTTGTATTATTAATTTATCGCCTTCAATTAATGTTTTTAAATTAGTACAACCAACTCTCTTAACTTGTTTAGTCATACGAACACCTAATTGAGATCCTCTTTTAGAAAAACCACCACCTAATATTTGACCTGCCCTACCTTTCATCATGCACATTAATAAGTTTGTATATTCTAATTCAAATTGTAATGCGTCAGCTACCTGACCACCTATATCATTTACCTCTACACATACATGGGCATTATTATAACTCTTTGCGACTTTCTCTATCGTATGAGGAAAGAGTAATGGTTTGATCTCATTGTTTCTATATTTTGCAACTATCTTATATGGCATTTGTGATACATCAAATACTACAAAAGCAGAATAATCTTTTACCGTGCCTCTTGCAACATCAACCGTCATAACATAATCTTTACCTTTTTCTGGTTTAGCATACATATCAAGTCCTTGATTTGATACTATTGGATTCATGTATGATAGTGTTCTAATTTTTGAAGGATTTAATAATGTATCTACTGAACCTACAAACTCACACTCAAACTCAGTAGCAAATTGTGCCTCACTAGTGTTTCTAATAGTCTCTGCTTTCCATTTTTCATCTCTACCTGGCACTTCAGTCCAATGTACTTCTATTGGTACATAATCGTTTCTCTTATGTTCAGCGTCATTCCATAACTTATAAAACATATTCATTCCATGTGGTGTAGATACTATTAATACTTTAGATTTTTTACCAGATGATATTGTAGGATAAACTGAGCTAAAAAATTGTTCAGATATATTTGCAGGTATGAAAGCAAACTCATCTAAGAATATGATGTTAAATGAACCACCTCGAATAGCACTTGAAGATGTTGCAGCTGCAAGTAATTTAGAACCATTTTCTAATTCTAAAGAACCTTTGTTCCAGTTTAAGACACCTTGTTGTAAAAATGTAGGTAAGTTTTCATATGCAAGTTGTAATCTACCTAATAAATCTCTAGCAGTAGTAGATTTGTTGGCAAGTATTGCAACATTTATATTATCATTAAATATAACTTGATGTAATAAGTATGCGATAATGGTTGTTGATTTACCTGATTGTCTAGGTAATTTACAGATTGAAAATCTATTATTATGAAAAGTGTTAACCATCTTTTCCTGAAACTTATACATATCAAAAGGCACTAGTCCTTCATCTATATTTACAATCTTAATGTATGTTTTGATAAAATAGATAGGATCATCCATACACTTTGCAATCTCTCTAATTTCATGCTCGGTGTATTCTTTCTTTGTATGTGCTTTAAATAGATTAGGATTTCCTAAATAATTTTCATTACTCATCTACTATTATACCTTCTATTGCGTCATAGCCATTTGATAACGCATAATTAATTCTACTACTTCCTCTTTTAATACTATACTTCTTTTCAATATATAGTACTCCACCAACCCCTCTACGAGGTGTCGGGCTGATAGTATGTTTGATTACTTCAATAGGATCGTTCATACCATCACTCATCCAGTTTTCTCTTTTGTTTTTATCTAAGGTATTAGGGTAAGGATTTTTTTTAATAAATGTTAAATCACTTATCAGAAATGTCTGTTTCTTTGGGTGTGATGTCTTTGCCTTTAAAATCTTTATCTTCTTCACTTTGAACATCCTTATTTTTATTTTTTAGCATTTTATGAAGTTCAGCAGATGAACCTACAAATAAAGCCTGTTTGATATTTGTATTAGTTTTATTTGGTACATCTTTAAGTGATTTTAGTTTGCCTTGTAAATCTTGTAATTTATCAACCGTATCAGCAACTTGTTTAATTAAATTACCTGCAACTTCATATGCTCTAGGGTGTTGACTTTCATTTGCAATATCAAGTATCCCTTGTATTGCGTCTTGTCCTCTCTCTATAAGATTGTAATAATTTTCTCTACTATATTTGTAATCATTATCTACATCTTCCTTATTCTTATCCTCTAATCTAGGAACAGGTGGTGTAAATTCTTTTTTTACAATATTCTTAGTAGCTGGTTTATCTTTAGTGATACCAAGAGCCTCATTTATTTTATCGTCTATACTCATACAACTATTTATTAGTTTTTAAAAAATGAGGGTAGGCCTAGATGTTCTCTGCCATCAAATTTATTTTCTTCAGCAGTCTTGCCATCTATTTTACTTTTACTATTTGCGTCATTATAATGTAAAAAAACTTGACCACAATCTTTACCTGTAAATACTTCTCTCCAATGTTCTAATATACAACCTCTATACATTAACATATCGCCAGGTTGTAAAGTCACTTCAATACCTTTAGCATTACTTGCTGCTGTGATAGTTTTATTATCGGGCACACCAACATTATCTTTAGGACTAATGTAAATAGGCCAATCATCACCACCTAGATTTAGTGTTGTAGATATTTCACAACTAAATCTGTCTTTGTGTCTTTTCAACACATCACCAGTTTTATATATTCTAGCGTAAGAATAAGTAGGTATTAGTTTAACACCTGACTTTTTTTCCATAACTGGTTGTACTTTTGTTAATAATGTTTCCATTGCTACATCAGCATAGTGAGAATATGTCTCAGGAACTTGTTCATCATTCCAAACACCCCATTCATTTGTAAAAGGTGAAATGTATCTTGTATCAAAAAATTTTCTTGCTACTTTTCTTTTTAGTAAGAAATAATTATATACAAAATCTGCAAGTTCTTTTGAAATACACCCTCTTATGACTTGATAATTATTTTTCTTAAAGCTCATTTTATTCTCCTACTATCAATTTTCTAACTGCTTGTAAATTAAAATGTATAAATCTAAATGGTTCACTACCATCATCTACAACAAATTGATGAGGCACATAAGCAGGAAAAAAAACTAATGTTCCTGGTTTAGGTTTTATATGAACACTTGCGGTATTATAATTTATCTCAGATTGATTCTTCATTGGTAATTTAGTAATCATAGCTGCAGGTC
>VTLG01011723.1_pt1 | contig 15000 bp, 13 predicted proteins | sample 4694571 | NCBI WGS metagenome assembly VTLG01 (sample SAMN12604809, study PRJNA352737) | marine metagenome | biome: ENVO:00000447; feature: ENVO:00000209|ENVO:00000569|ENVO:01000036; material: ENVO:00002151; isolation source: viral sequences binned using virsorter ...
ATTCTGAAGATGAAGAAGAAGCTGAAGAAGCTCCTGCTGAAGATGAAGAAGAAATGGCTGATGAAGATGAAGTTGATGAATCTGAAGTGATTGAGATTAATGGTGTGAAATACATCCCTCTCGTTTCTGAAGAAGATGAAGAAGAAGAAGAAATGGGTGATGAAGAAGAAGAAGAGATGGAAGAGGATGAAGAGCTGGATCTCGAAGCAATCATACGAGAGCTTGAAGATGAACTTGAAGAAGCTAAAGACGAAGAAGTAGACGAAGCTAAAGAAACTGAAGAAGTTGATGAAGCTAAAGATACTGAAGAAGTCGATGAAGCTAAAGATGACGAAGTTGATGAATCAAAAGAAGAAATAGATGAAGATACTGAAGAAGTAGATGAATCTAAAGAAGATGTTGATGAATCAGACGACGTTGACTTAGAAGAAGTGATTAAAGCTATCGAAGAAGAAGAAAAAGCTGAAGAAGAAGTTAATGAATTAGAAACTGTTAAATCAGAACTTAAAGACTATCGTGAATCTGTTAAAGTTTTACGTGGACAACTTTCTGAAGTTAACATGCTCAATGCAAAACTTTTATTCACTAATAAACTCTTCCGCGCTTTTGGTCTTAGTGAGGCACAAAAAGTTAAAGTAATTGAAACATTCGACCGTGCAAAGAATATTCGTGAAGTTAAATTGGTTTATTCCACTTTAGCAGAATCGTTTGGTTCTGAAGCAACACCAGTCAATGAGTCAGTTAAGACTAAAGGATCAGCATCTAAAGTACAGGCAACCACAAAATCTGTGAAATCAGAAGAAGTGATTACCGAAGGTAAAGAAATGCGTGATCGATTTAAAAAATTAGCTAACATTCTATAATTGGAGAAAACAAATGGCTAAATATGAAAAACTCTCTGAAATTATGGATGGATATAATCCACAACGTGCTCTTATTGAACAGACACGTAAGTTGGTAGATAAATGGGAACCGACCGGTCTCTTAGAAGGTATTGAAGATGAAACTCAATCCCACGGAATGGCAGTTCTGCTTGAAAACCAAGCGCGTCAGTTAATTGACGAAGCTAGTCGTACAGGCACAGCAGCTAACTCTGAAGAATGGTCAGGAGTTGCATTACCATTGGTTCGTAGAATCTTTGGTGAATTAGCAGCACAGGAATTCGTTTCTGTTCAACCTATGAACCTTCCTTCTGGACTTATTTTCTATCTAGATTTCAAATACGGCACTGCACAGACAGGCCTGCATACAGAAAATGCTGATGTTCATGGTAACACCTCAGGTTCTGGCGATGCTACAGGCGGTCTTTATGGAGCAGGTCGTTTTGGATATTCCATAAATGATGTCTCCTCATCTTCACTAACAGCACATACTGCAGCTAGCGCTACGCAAATTGCAACTGGTTCTGTCGTGTGGGGTGATGTAGACTTCGAACCAGACCTTTCCGCATCTGTGTCAACTGGCGCAGTAGCAGATGATGGTCTACTTAAAATCACGACACTAACAACAGCGATTGATGGATATGATCCTGATGGTGTTCGTGCTTTCTCAATTAGTGGTTCAAACTTCGATGATTTTTACCCAGCTTATACAGCATTAAATGCAGCAAAAACAGAGATATCTTTTATCGTAAAGAAATCCAATGCAATTAATCCTGCGGCAGCTGTGATTAAATATCACAAAGTTTCCAGCACTAATTACAACCGTACAGACTTTGAAACTGATACTGCATCTATTGATGCAAACCCTGAAGCGGATATTGATATCCCTGAAGTGGACATCAGCTTGAAGAGTATTCCTATAGTTGCGAAAACTCGTAAGCTAAAAGCTGTATGGACACCTGAATTGGCACAGGACTTGAATGCTTATCATTCAGTTGATGCTGAAGCTGAACTTACATCTATGTTAAGTGAATACATTTCAATGGAAATTGATTTGGAAATCCTTGATATGTTGATGTCTAACGCTTCTGCTAAAACTGAACGTTGGAGTGCAAGACCTGGGTATGAGTACGATTCCGCAACTGCATTGTTCGCAGAATCAAGCGCAAACGCAAGTGCTTATACAAAAGGAACTTGGTTCCAGACACTAGGCAATAAGATACAAGCAGTATCTAATGCAATTCATCAGAAAACCCTACGTGGTGGCGCTAACTTTGTTGTAGTTTCTCCTGAAACAGCAACAGTTTTAGAATCAATGCCAGGTTGGGCAACTTCTGCTGATGGTGATGGTACTACCAAATCCTATGCGATGGGTGTACAGAAGGTTGGTATGTTAAACAACCGTTACCAAGTATATAAGAATCCATACATGAAGGAAAATACCATATTGGTAGGTTTCCGTGGGTCTAATTTCTTGGAAACAGGCGCTGTTTACGCACCATACGTTCCGTTAATAATGACACCTCTTGTTTACGATCCTAAGAACTTTACACCACGTAAAGGCGTGATGACCAGATACGCTAAGAAAATGGTCAGAAGCGAATTTTACGGTAAAGTAATCGTAGCAGATGTAAATTACGTGTAAGTAATTTAATGTCATAAAGAGGTGTTAAACCTCAGATCTAGAAGAGGGCGGGTGAAATATTTTTTTCCCGCCCTTTTTCTTTGCCTATGATATTTATTATTGAATAATTGTAGTTAAAATGGAGATTTACAATGGCAGAACCTATATGGCCAGGAAGTAGTTCATTTCAAAGTGGACAAACACCTTTTGGTTTTTACGATACAGATAACGAATTTACCTCTTCTTGCGACTCATTTTCTAATTGGGCAGCAAAAAGATTGGGATTTCCAATCATTTCGGTAGAATTATCATCTGGATCATTTTACGCATGTTTTGAAGAAGCAGTTACAGAGTACTCTGCTCAAGTTAATCAGTTTAATATAACCGATAATTTGTTACATTTACAAGGACAATCTACAGGTTCGAGTTTAACTCATCAAAATATTACACCTTCTATGGGTAGAAATATTAGATTAGCAGAAGAATATGGAACTGCAGCTGATGTTGGTGGAAGTGTACCATTTCATACTGGATCTATAGATATAACAAGTGGAAGTCAGATTTATGATATAGATGAGTTATTTACAAACGTTAGTGCAAGTGGAGCTGATGGTATTGAAATAAGACGAATATATCATGGCCAAACACCAGCTATACGAAGATTTTTTGATCCATATGCAACTACAGGATATGGTACTCAAAATTTAGTTGAAGGATTTGGATTTGGTAGTTATTCTCCAGCAGTTACTTTTACATTAATGCCTATATTTGAAGATTTATTGAGAGTACAGGCTATTGAATTAAATGATCAGATTAGAAAATCAGCATATTCATTTCAAGTAATGGGAAGTAAACTTAGGATATTTCCGAATCCTACCGAAGATTTCAATTTATGGTTTGATTATGTTAAGAAAAGTGATCTTAATAGTAGTACAAGAACCCCATTTTCAGGTTCTTTAAATACTATATCAGATTTTTCAAATGTACCATATGATAATATGAAATATGCTCAAATCAATGATGTCGGAAAACAATGGATTAGAAAATTTGGACTGGCATTAGCTAGAGAAAGTTTAGGTAGTGTTAGAGGAAAGTATGGAAGTATTCCAATACCAAATGGTGAAACGACTTTAGATGGAGATGCTTTAAGAAATGAGGCTGTAGCTGAAAAAGAAGCCTTGAAAGCAGAATTAAGAGAGATGTTAGAAAAAACAAGTCAACGAAACTTGTTAGAGGCTGATAGAGATAGTTCTCAAATGTTACAAGAGAAATTAGGTAAAGTACCACTTCCAATATATATAGGATAGTTAAATGGCAGGTAGATATTTTAGTGAAAGAGACATATCAAACTTCGAACATTTTAATAAGGAACTTATAGGGAATCCTTTTTCCAATACAACAGGAATTATAAATTCTATTGTATATATCTATAAGATTTCTACAGAAGAAACGAAGATGAATATGTATGGAGAAGCAGCAGGTTCTACTGGAAAAGTATATTCTCCAGGGGTAAAGCTAGCGTCATTAGTTGCACAAGATCCAGGAGAAACAACTACTAATGAGTGGGGTCCTGATAGAAGGGTTACTGCCGCTTTTAATTTTTTAAGAAAATCTTTAGTTGAAATCAACTTTGTAATAGATGTTGGTGATATTATAGATTGGTATGATAACTATTGGGAAGTTCAGAGTATAAATGAATCTCAATTTGTAGGGGGGCAGGATAATAAAAAATTCGCTTTACAGGCAAGTGCCTTTATGGTAAGAAGAAGTCAGTTACAAATAGAACGCGTTAGGAGTATCTAATGGCAAGAAGTAAGCCGTTACCACGAGCATTAAGATATATTTCTCAAGAAGTTAATCGTGGTGAACTATTAAGACGAGATAAAGATGATGTAAAGAATATAACTGCTACAATCAAAGATTTTGATTCGGCAATTATGTACTATTTTTCAGAAGTTATTAAACCAGAAGTTCAAGAACAGGGTGAGATGGTAAAAGTTCCTATTTTTTATGGTAACCCTGAACGATGGAAAGCTGCAAGGGCTGATGGATATGTACGAGATAAATCTGGTCAGATATTAACTCCACTTATATTATTTAAAAGACAAACTGTTACTAGAGATGATCAGGTTACAGTAGATAAATTAGATGCAACTAAACCTTCTATATTTCAAACATTTAAATCAAAGTATAGTAATGTAAATCGTTACGATCAATTTTCTAAAGAGCAGGGATTACAACCTCAAGCAGAAATTTTTAGAGTATCTATGCCAGATTTTGTACAAATGACTTATCAGGCGCAGATATGGACTAGTTATACAGAACAAATGAATTCTCTTATAGAACAAATTAATTATTCAGATGGTTCATATTGGGGAGAACCTGGAAAATTTAAATTTAGAGTTGTAGTTGATTCTTTTGATGATGGAAGTGAAGTTGGAACTGAAGAAAGAGTAATAAAAACAACTTTTAATTTTAATTTTAGGGGATATTTGTTACCTGAAAGATTTAATGATGAACTAACTACAAAAAGATATTTGACTCCTAAAAGATTAGTATTTAGTACTGAAACTGCAGATTTACCAGAAACTCCAGGATATGGAAAGTTAGATTTAAGTAAGACAGCCCATAGTAGAAAATCTCCAATAGTAATTGGTAGGGGGTTTGATGTACAAAGACCATATTCACAATTTGATCCTAACCAACCAGGTACAGGTTCTATGGTATCAGCATTACAAGCTGGAACATCAGAAATAAGAATATCAACATCAAATCAATTAACTGTAACGGCTGGAACTGGAGTTACTATAAGTAATACTGGAGTAGGTTGGGATGGAGCTAACAATTTAGAACAATTAGTTTCTATAGGACAAGAAGTAGCAACTACATCTAATGTAACATTCGCTTCCGTATCGGCAAGTTCAGCTCATATTGATGGAATTACTTATGCAGATAGTGGAATACATGGTAATTTAAAGGTTAGTGGTTCTCTTACAACAACGGGAAATGCTTCTGTAGGTGGTGATTTAATAGTTAGTGGAACATTGACTGCACAAGAAATACATACAGAGTTTGTAAGTGCATCGGTTATGTTTACAAGTGGTTCAACTAAATTTGGAGATACTCTTGATGATACTCATAATTTTACTGGTAGTATTGCTTTAACAGGTTCGCTTGTGATAAATGGATATAGTGTTGATGAAATATCAAATGATGCAACTTTGGCAGATAATTCTGCAACAGCGTTAGTTACAGAAAATGCAGTTAAAAATTATACTACTACAACGGTTGATGCAGAACAAACTTATTTAAGAAAGTCTTATGTTAAAACATCTAATTCTATCTCTGCAACAACTGCTAGTTTTACTGCTGTAACTGCTTCAGCACCAGTTACAATGACGGGTACAACTGAAGATGATTTTATATTTTTTATAAATGGGCAATATATGGAGCATGATGCACTTAATATTAGACAAGCTGGTTCTACATTTCAGCTACATGTTGATACAGGATCTATAGGATATGTATTAGAATCAGATGATGAAATATTTGCTTACGGTAAATTTAATTCATAGGAAGCATAATGGCTAAATTAATTGTTAAATCTCCACTAAAATTTGTAGAGGGAACGGGTGTTACTATTTCTCCGAGTAATGAACTTATATTTCTTAGAGAAGCAAAGGAAGTTACATTATCAATACCACAAGCAGTAGAAAGTAGTTCAAATGTAGTATTTTCTCAATTAACTTCAAGTGTTCAGTTAGATTTAGGAGTTAATAGTCTCAATGCAAGTCATTCTGCAGGAACTATGTTTATTCAAAACCAATCTTTAACTGGTAGTTTAGATGTAGAGTATAATGTATCAACTTCAGGAGATTTTACAGTTGGTGGAAGTATAACTGCTCAAAATATTTTAAGTGAATTAACACAATCTTTTGCCCTTCACGATAGTGGTTCTACTCAGTTTGGAAATTCTTTAGATGATATACAAAATATTACAGGTAGTGCAGGTATTACTGGATCTTTAGCTGTGGCTGGATATAGTGTAACAGAAGTATCAAATGATTCAAATTTAGCAGATGAAAGTTCAACTGCAGTAGTTACTGAATATGCTACAAAACAATTTTTTGCACCTCTCTTTGTTAATTCGACATATTTAAGAAAAAGTTTCGCTCATACAGGAAGTCTTTTAAATACTAATACAGCCAGTTTTACAGCAATTACTGCATCAGCTCCAGATGGATTTACAGCTACAAATGAAGATGATTTTATATTTTTTCTTAATGGAATGTTAATGGAACAAGATGCATTAACAGTACAACAAAGTGGAAGTAATTTTTTAAGTAAAATAGATACAAGCGCTTTAGGATTTACTTTGGTGGCAACTGATGAAATAGTTGCTTTTGGCAAATTTAATTCGTAGATTCCACTTTTCTTTTACCATAAATTTATATTTATTATTATGAGAAAACGATACTGGTCAGATAGAAAAAATAGAAAGTGTCCTGATTGTACTAGGATGATTACTTATACAAGAAAAGATGCTTTTGATAGGGCGGTGGATAATAATACAGTATGTAAGTCTTGCGCTCAGCTGGATAGGAAAGTTGCTTTAGAAACAATTGAAAAAATGAAGCAACCTAAAACAATTGAACATAAAAAGAAAATTTCAAAATCAATTTCAAATTGGTGGGAAATAAGAAAACAAGAAGAAGAGATAGAATATGGCTTTAATAGACAGCAAACAGTTAAATCCTAAATTTACAGGCTCATTTAGCTTTTCGGGTTCACTACAATCATTTATAAGTGATCAAGTTGTAGTAGGATCACAATCAGGATCTAATTATTCTACAGCACATCCATCAGCTTCACTTACAGTTTTACTTGGTGATAAAGGTGGAATGATGTTACCATCAGCGTCAACTGATCCTAGTGGATTTGGGGCAACTGAAGAAGGAATGGCGTATTTTAATACAACGGATGGTTTATTAAAATTATTTGATGGTTCAGCTTGGATACCAGCTGGAGATATTAATACGAAAAATACACATCTTTCAATGTCAGCAGATATTGATGCTAATGGGGCTAATAGTACAATACTTTTTAGAATAGATGGTGAAACAGATGATAAAGTAAAACTCAGATTAAAATCTGATAATGCACATGAAATTACTGGAAGTATGGGAGTATCAGGTTCAATTACTGCAACATCCGTACATTCAGCATCTACATCTATTTATGCTAATAATGTTCAAAATGGTTATCCAACTTCTAATCCCTGGGGTTCAAGTTTAGATGGCTCATATTTTAACAATTTTGATAATACAACGCATATATCAGAAATTTTAAGGTTTATGTCTGGAGTGATGAGTCATTCTTTAGATGTAGCAGATGCAGCACCAAATACAAAAACATATGCAAGTATAGATACTAATGAAACTAGTTTAGGTGGTACAGATGTAGTTGATGGATATTTACCATTAAGCTATAATGATTCAAATGCTACTATGTTATATCTTTATACAAAAGATTGGGTGAATGATGGTGAACAAATTTTTAGTGGTATTACACAACGTTATCAAAATGGTTCAACATATTATATAGATTTCGATTCAAACTCTGGAGCATCTACGATTATTAGTTCTTCAGTTGATACAGAATTATTTGGTTTAGGTGGATTAACAAGTGGGGCTGCAACAGAATTTAAAGTTAGAACACTAGCAACACAATCGTTTAGTGATACAGGAAGTATTTCAACACCAACTGCGGCATCAAATACATTTACAACACAATCACACCACGATGTTACTGTAACAGATTTTGGAACTTCTAATGGAGTTACATTAGCAAAAATTAATACAACACAACCTGCAGTTATACCTGCAGCATATCAAGATGGTAGGTTTGTTGATGTTGGTGGTACTGCTATGTCAGGTTCTTTAACAAGAAAGTATGGAGCATCAGCAACAGATTTTACAAGTGTATCCGCAAGTGGATATTATAGATTTCACGATTTAAAAGTTGGTGTAGCTACAGGTTCTGGCGCCTTTACATTTATTAATGGTTCGACAAAATCACATTTTTGGGCACCTGTTAGTACTATTTCTACAGAAATTGGAACTAATAGTTTATCTATAGCACAAGTAACACAAAGTTATCAATCAGCTACAAGTAGAAGTTTAAGTGGCGCACCATATTTGATTGGGGCTACTTATCATATAAGTGCTTCTATTCGTGGATTATTTGATCCAATGTATGCGGCATCAAGCACAATAGTAGATGATAGTATAGGTTCACTTGGAATGTCAGGAAATGAATCAGTAGCAGGTTCTGGGATAGATGATGTGAGTACAAGTGGGGGAACTATCCAAACAGCAAACGCAGTATTCGCTTCAGATAGTGGTTCGGTTAGAGCTACAGGCGTAGTCCCAACAAGAACAGATGTTGTAAAGTATAATGCAACATATACTTTAAGTGGAACTACAGGAAATAATACTTCACAAACCAGTGTAAGTGATTCTACTTATACAGTTGGTGTGAGAGGAAGAAATAGAGCATCAAGTCGTTCTACTCTACAAACAATAACATTTTTCTATCATAGTGGAAGTACTTTTGACCAACCAGGTACAAGTGGTTCAATGGCAGTATATCAGAGAACACAAGGATATGATGGTGGTAGTTTGACTGGAACGAGTGAGGCATTTACTGGAGAAGATTTTAGAATACAATTGAATAATAATATTGTAGGATTTAGTGGAGATGCATTTACTACAACTTATGATGTTAGTAGACCATTTTTAGGTGAGGCAGATTTACAGGTTAAGCCAGGATATTTGGTAGATCCAGGTGGAACATACAGATATTGGTATCCAGCTAATTATGGTAGTGGTTCTTACAAATATTATGTACGAAGATTCCAAACAAGTGGAGCTAAAACAAGTATGACACTTGATGTTGGAAAAACTTTAGTAAATTGGAATGCAACTACAAGTGGAGTAGCATCTACAGTATTATTTAAAAGTTCTGCAAGTGGAAGTGGAACAAATAGTGAACAAAGTGTTGCCAGAATATATGATCCATCAGCACTTGTAAGTAATGTGATAGAACAAAATATAGCAAATGATATGTTTAAAAATCCATTTACAACGGCAATAGATTTATACGGAAATACTGGTGGAAGTAAAAATAGTACAGAATATACAATTCCAATAAGAAACTCAGATGGAATGTATATAGATGATGATGATAATGAGTTTTATGTAATAGTTAGATATAAGGGGGATGAAGCTCCTGTAACAAGCATAACAATTTCAACTTCATAGGAATAAAGAATGGGATTAATTAATACAACTTCGAAAGCGTTACGATTATTATTAAGTCGTAGGTTTACAACTGGTAGTTTGGCTGATAGTCAAGAAGCTTTTACAAGTACTCTTGATATACAAGCTGCAGAAGTTTATACAGAAGCGAATTTAATACCAACAAGTTCTTTACCTTTTAGTGGAAGTAGTCAAACAGGCACTACATATAATACAGTTGGTAGTAATGTTATGAAATATTGGTATAGACACCGATTAACAAAACATAATATTGGTCATGATGTTTGGTTCTTTTTGAATCCAACTGGTAGTGCAGATGGTATTACTCCACAAATTATACAAAGTCAACAACAAACAAATTTTATTTCAAATAAATACGCAGTTCCATCTTTAGCAACTGCTAATACTGAAGATGGTACTCCAGGATATAATGTAAAAGTATTTAAATCTACAGCAACAAATTCAGGATCATTTGACAATGATGATGTAGTATCTACAACGGATTATGCATTTGATTATAAAACTGGTATCTTACAATTTGACCAGAATGCACCAAGTTCAAATGATATTGTATATGTAACTGCTGTACAATATGTTGGTAAAACATTGGATGAAGGTATAAGTTTTACTGGAGATACTACACTTATTAGTGTTTCTTCATCTATGATACCAAATGCAGATGATGCTTTCGATATAGGAACATCTACAAAAGAATGGAAAGACTTATTTGTGGATGGTACTGCAAATATAGATACTTTAAGTTTAACAGATGCATTTACATATAATGGAGTAACTTTTAATACAAGTGGTAGTACAAACGAAGGTTTAAGTATTACTGGATCAAATTTTCAATTAAAGGCAACAGGATCAGATAATTTATTTACACTATATAATAATAGTGATGAAATAGTGTTTAAAGCTGATGATAAAGTGATAGTTTTAGGTGCTAGAACAACAACACCTACTGCAGTTGCAGGTGGATTATTTTACTCAGGATCAGATCATTGGTTTTTAGGATTTGATGGGGCAGGTTTACCATAAAATTTAATATAATAATATTTATAAGTAGTATAGGAGAATACAATGGCTCAATGGCGCAAAATTATAGTATCAGGCAGTAATGCTGAACTATCCCACTTATCAATGTCGGGAGATATTGATTTAACTGGGAATATAACAGGATCCTCAACTAGTACAGGTTCGTTTGGGTACTTAGCTGTATCTGGAGATACAACTATTGGGGGAAATATAACATTTGGAGATGCAAATACGGATTTTGTATCATTTTCTGCGGATATTGATTCAAATCTTATTCCAAATTCAGATGATACCTATGATATAGGTTCAGCTACACAAGCATGGCAAGATTTATTTTTAGAAGGTGATATAACCTTAACAGATGCTGGAAAAGTAGTAACAACAGCAGGAAATTTAACAGTAGACTCTGAAGCAGCTACTTTAGTATTAGACGGACATACTGGAGTAGATATTGACGCATCAAATAGTGGTAAAGTTTCTATTGATGGTGCAGGTGGTATTGATATTGGTGTTGCGGCAGATGTTGCGATAGATATTGATTCAGCAGCATTAGATATTGATGCAAGTGGAGCAATCACAGTAGATGGTACTTCTACTTTTTCAGTTGATGTAGATGGAGCTACAAATATTAATACTTCAGTTGGTAATATTACAGTAGATTCCGAAGCAGGTAATTTAGTATTAGATGGACACACAGGAGTAGACATAGATGCATCAAATAGTGGTAAAGTTGCTATTGACGGAGCAGGTGGAATTGATATTGGAGTCGCGGCTGATGTAGCAATAGATGTTGATTCAAGTACATTTGATTTAGACGCAAGTGGAGCATTAACAATGACTTCTACTACTATGGCACTTGATCCATCCAGCACATTCGATTTAGATGCGGCTGGAGCAGTTACTATTGATGGTTCAGCTATTACAATAGGTGCTGACGATAGTGGAGTAGCAATTTCTATTGGTCATTCAACTTCAGAAACTACGATTAATGATAATTTAACAGTAACGGGCGATTTAGATGTAAATGGCACACTTACTACAATTGATACAACTAATTTAAGAGTAGCAGATAGATTTATACAAGTAGCAAGTGGATCTACAACTGGAGATGGTGGTATGGTAGTAACAACTGCTGCTAATGGTAGTGGTTCTGCATTATTCTGGGATGATTCTGCAACAAGATGGGGATTAACAGGAGCAGATGAAACTGGAGATTCACAAATATCCGCAGACCCAAGACAGTTTGTAGTTAGTGTTAGTGGTTCAGCAGTAGATGCTAGTAGCAATCCATCTGATTTTGGTGGAGCAGCTGCTAATAGAATTGGTATGATGCATGTTAATACTGCTACTGGAGATATTTTTATATTCTCATAAATAATTTAATAAGAGGTTACAAATTATGGCTGTAAAAGCTAAGAAGAAGAAGATAGTAGTTGATGAAATTGCTAAATTCTCTAAAGGCGAGATAGAATTTTTGTTTGAAATGATAAAAGAAGCAATGATTCCTGGAAAATATTTACCAATTGCGATGGATACGGTACAAAAACTGAGAAATCAATATAAATTGTTAGATAAAAAGGATTTTATCATTACAAAAGAAATGAGTGCAGATAAAGCACTTAAAATGGAAATTGAAAAGGTTCAAAAAGAGACGGTTAAGAAAATTAAGCGTGAAGATAATGAACTTTGGATAGAAGATGACGAATAACTTTATTGGCCTTGATGTGGCAATCAAGGAAGTGGGCTTGAGAGAGTAACCAACCGTAGGGAGAAGAAATAGATGCCAAATTGGAAAAAAGTAATAGTATCTGGCTCAGATGCCAGTTTATCTACATTAGTTACATCAGGAAATATTACTGGAAGCGGTAATTTAGAAGTTTCTGGTGATATTAGTGGTTCTTCAGCTACAACAGGTTCTTTTGGTCGAGTAGAAGCATCCGTATTTAAAGGCGATGGTTCAGAATTAACAAATTTAAATGAAGAAGATCCCAATGCGTTGGTATTTTCAATAGTATTATAAGAGGTTAAGAATGGCAAATACATTTAAGAATGCAACATTAAAAGCAAATACAAGTGGTTCTTTAGATACCATCTATACTACACCTTCAGCAACAACTTCATTAGTTCATGCATTGTATGTATCAAATACAGGTTCAGAAACTTTAAAAGTTGATTTGAAAATGTTAGATGCATCTGCGGCAACAACTTCAAGTTTGATTACTGATGGAGTAGTTTTACCTGGAAGTACTCTTGTATGGGATAAACCTATAAATTTAGAAGCCTCGGATTCACTTAGAATTTCGCCAAATAAAAATACAAGTACTGAAGTAATAGCTTCAGTCTTACAGATGACATAATAGGAGATATTTATAATGGGATATTATGGTATAGATGCTAGTAAAATTAAGCATAGCGCTTTCGAACTTAATTCTGATGGAGATTTAGTACCTACACAAGAATTTTTGTTAGATGACCCTCATTTTGAATTAAATCCAGATAATTTAACAGATTTACAACTAAAAGTTAGTTTATATTTTGTGGACGGTGCAACTTTAACTGCAAATGCAAATGTAGATGATTTAATAGTCTATGGTTAGGAGATAAACATGGCAACGAAGAATATAGTCCCACGGAGTACTAACGAAGGTCAATTAGGGCGTTCAGGGAAAAGATGGGCACAGGGTAATTTTGTAACAGCTAGTGCAACATATATAAGTGGCTCATTAATACCACATGCGGCTAATACATATGATTTGGGTTCAGCATCACTTTATTGGAAAGATATTTTCATTTCAAGTGGTTCATTAAAATTTGTAAATCCAGCTACAAGTGCAGTAATACAAGAAATTAAAGCAACTTCTACTGGAGTAGTATTCCAAAGTGGTTCGGGGTTAGTTGCCAATATAAGTGGTTCTACAATTAGTGGTTCAGCACTCCATATTCAAGGAGATGGTAAAATTACAGGTGATTTCACACTTGGTGGAGATATAACAATTGGAGATGCAAATACAGATTCATTATCTATATCTGCAGATTTAACTTCTAATCTTGTACCAAATACTGATAATGCATATGATTTTGGTAGTACTACAAAAAGATGGAGAAATATATATTTAAGTGGTTCAGTATCTTCGAGCGGGGGACCACATTATTTTAATAGTGATTCTACAGTTGGAATTACTGCAGTTACAACTTTAACAGCAAAGGGTAATGGGGGAGCATCCTTTGGAGATGATGTAGGTACTTGGGAATTTGATGGTGCAGGAGCTTTATCTGAAACAGGAATGACAACTGTTTCTATAACACCATCAAGTACATTAGATATAGATGCTGGTGGAGCAGTTACCATAGATGGTTCTGCGATTACTATTGGTGGAGATTCAGATGTAGCTATAGATATGGATGCAAGTACATTTGATGTAGATGCAAGTGGTGCATTAACGATGACATCTACTACGATGGCTTTTGACCCATCGAGTACATTTGATTTAGATGCCGCTGGAGCAATTACGATTGATGGTAGTTCTATTACTTTAGGTGGAGATGCAGATACGGCATTTGATATTGATACTTCGACATTAGATATTGATTCAAGTGGAGCAATCACGATTGATGGTACTTCAACTGTAGCAATTGCTGGAGCTTCAACTTCTACTTATGGTGATGATACAGCAGTATGGAGTTTTAATGGTAGTGGTGCAGTTTCCGAAACGGGAATGACAACATTTAGTTTAACACCATCCAGCACAGTAGATGTAGATGCGGCTGGAGCAGTTACAATTGATTCAAGTGGAGCAGCAATTACTATAGGTGGAGATGCCGTTGGACAAAAAGTTAGTGTAGGTGGTGATGTAGCGAATCGTACAGAAGTTGAACTTAATGCTATTTTAGTAGATATAAATGCAGGTTCGGGTGGAATTACGATGGATGCTGGAGCAGCATCTAATCTTACAACTTCTGGTGGAACTATAACTGTTAGTGGTAAAACAGGAGTAGCAATACAAGAAGATGGTTCTGATGTGATTGCTATTGATACTAATAGAGATGTATTGTTTGGACAAACAGGCGGCTCTGCTTCAGATCCTGATGTGGAAATAGATGGTTATTTAAAAGTAGATGGTTCAAGTACATTCGGCGC
>VTLG01012481.1_pt1 | contig 14999 bp, 17 predicted proteins | sample 4694571 | NCBI WGS metagenome assembly VTLG01 (sample SAMN12604809, study PRJNA352737) | marine metagenome | biome: ENVO:00000447; feature: ENVO:00000209|ENVO:00000569|ENVO:01000036; material: ENVO:00002151; isolation source: viral sequences binned using virsorter ...
GTACTGCTGATATTACACCTGCAACTGCTACTCAGGCAGCAAACCTTAACAACCATGATACTGCTGATCTTTCTGAGGGAACTAACCTTTACTATACAGAAGCAAGAGTTCAAGCAAAACTTGACAATGCCTATGCACAACTTCAGGCAATGTTGAATAACCTTGCTACTGCAACAACATTAACACTTAATTTATCTGGAGATCCTACTCCTGGTTCTGTTGTAACTCTAGGTGCTATTAGTGCTAGTGGTCTTGGAGGATTTACTGCTGGATCTGGTCAAGCCACATCTGGTGGAACAGGTTCTGGATTAACAGTTGATACTACAGTTAACGCAGCAGGTGCTATTACTGCCATTGCATTGAACAATGCTGGTACTGATTATCTAATCGGTGATACCTTAACAATTACTAACCCTAATCTTGGTGGTGTTTCTACCTTGAACTTGGGTACATTATCAGGTGGAGTTGGTGGATTTAGTTCTGCCTCTAACGTTTCTACAACAGGTGGAAGTGGAACTGGATTAACATTTGACACAACTGTTGATGGAAATGGAAACATTACAAACCTTACAGTTAACCAAGCAGGTTCAGGATATGCTAATGGAGAAACAATTACAATCACTAACGCTAATGCGGGAGGTGCTTCTACTATTGACACCCTCGTGGGTGGTACAGGATATGCGAATGGCACTGCTATCGCAACCACAGGTGGAGGAGGATCAGGATTAACACTTAATCTTACAACTTCTAATGGTGTTGTAACTAACGCAGCAATTAATGGTGCTGGTACAGGATACTCAGTAGATGACACAATCACTATTGTTAACGCAAATGCAACTGGTGTTAAAACTCTAGGATCAATTGCAACTGCTGGAACAGGTTATGCAGCTGGATCTGGAATTGCAACAACAACCAGTGGATCTGGTTCAGCATTTACTGCTGACATTACAGTTGACGGAAACGGTGCTGTAACTGGAGTAACCATCAATGATGATGGAACAGGATTTGCAGCATCTGAAGTTATAACAATCACTAATGCTAATGCATCTGGTGTTAAGACACTTGGTTCAATTGCATCTGGTGGTACTGGATATGGTCAGGGTACTGCTCTTGCAACAACATCATCTGGTTCAGGTACTGGATTGACTGTTGACGTTACTGTTACTAACGGTGTTGTTGATGGTGTTTCAATTAACAATGATGGATCAGGATATAGTGCATCAGATACTATTACCATTTCAAATGCAAACGCATCTGGTGTTAATACACTTGGAGGTATCACAGGTGGTACTGGATACTCAACAGGAACAGGAATTGCAACCACAACAAATGGATCTGGATCTGGATTGACTGTTAATATTACATCTGTATCTGGTTCTGGTGCTATCACAGGTCTTACAGTTAATAATGACGGATTAAACTACTCCGCATCTGATACTATTACAGTTGCCAATGCTAATTCATCAGGTGTTAATACACTTGGTTCTATTACTGCTGCTGCTTCAGGTTATTCTGCTGGCACAGTTAATACAACAACAGGTGGATCTGGTTCAGGATTGACTGTTGCTGTTTCAGTTAATGGATCTGGTTCTGTAACTGGAATGACTATTGTTAATGATGGTTCTGGTTATTCAAACTCAGATACTATTACACTGACTAACCCTAATGCAACTGGAGTTGAGACTCTCAATTCAATAATGGTTGGTGGTACTGGATACCCTGCTGATCAAACTATAACTAATGTTTCCACAACAACAGGTGGATCAGGTACTGGATTGACTCTTGACATTACTACCAATGTATCTGGAGTAGTAGTAAGTGCTGTCATTAATAATGATGGATCAGGATACGCTAATGCTGACTCTATTACAATTGCTGGATCTGGAGATGGTAACGCAGTTACTGGTGTTGCTGCTATTCATGGTAATGCAACTACATCTGTCGGAGCAATCCATGGAAACGGCGGTTCAACCTCTGTCGGTTCTATACATGGTAATGGTGCTACAATTCCAGTTTCTGCTATACACGGAAGTGGATGTACAATACCTGTTTCAGCCATTCATGGTAATGGTGCTACAGTTGACATTGCTACAATCTTTGCTAACGCAACGATTAATACTGCTACAGTATTCACTCATGCTACATTCTCACTATCTGACATCACAACGATGGAAGTTGGTGCAACTGTAACAGGTGGAACTTCTGGTACAACTGGAACGATTACTGCTCTAGGTGCTACTTCAGTTACTGTAGATACAGTTGATGGATTCTTCAAAGTTGGAGAAACTGTTGGTGCTAATGATGTTACTAACTTGACTATTACTTCATTCGGATAATTAAATGTCTGCTACAAAACCTGCAACTAAAACCGAGCTAAAGAATTATGCTCTAAGAAGATTAGGATACCCTGCTATTGACATCAACGTATGTGATGAGCAGTTGGATGATCTAGTGGAAGAAGCAATTGATTATTGGCAAGAGTATCATTACGATGGTTCTCAAAAACAGTTGATTAAAATTGAAGTTACTGAAGCAATTAAGACTGCTGCAAAAGGTAGTACAGATATAGATGGAACTTGGTCAAAGAATAATCTTAGTGTTGATCTACCTCCTGGCGTGGTAGGAATCAATCAGGTCTATGCTAATTTAAGTAGCAGTAGTGTGGTACCTGGTAATATGTTTAACATTAAGTACCAGATTTTCTTGAATGATATTTACGCATTCACGAACTCTCAAATCCTACATTACTTCATGGTATCTCAATATCTTGAGACACTTGATTGGGTAACTAACTCTCGTGCCCATCGTAGAATTAGGTACAACAGGGTTGAGAATAAATTATATCTTGACTTTAGTTGGGATGAACTCACAGTAGGTAACTATATTCTAGTTGACTGTACTATGAGAACTGATACAGAAGTTTATACTTCTGCTTATAATGACAACTGGTTAAAAGACTATTGTGAAGCAATCTTCATGCAACAGTGGGGTAGAAACCTAAGTAAGTATGATGGCATTCAAATGTTGGGTGGTGTAACACTCAATGGTCGTCAAATACTAGAAGACGCTTCTGCTAGGAAAAAGGAACTAGAAGAAGAAGTTAGAGATCGTTATGAGATTCCACCACTAGATCTTGTAGGATAATATGGCATATTCAAATTCTCCAGCATCAGATTGTAATCAGTCAGATTATAGTTCTGCCTGTAGATTGAACATTAACGGTTCAGCTCAGGAAAGAAAGTTCATGGAGAACTTGGTTGTAGAGTCCATTGAATTGTATGGACAAGATGTTTATTATCTACCTAGAACTTATGTTGGAAGAGATAATATTCTAGATGAAATAGATAGTAGTAAGTTTGAGAATGCATATCCCATTAGGGCATATGTTAATAATGCTGAAGGTTGGGAAGGACAAGGTGAACTCCTAACTAAATTCGGTGTTAGAATAGAAGACAAGACAACCTTTATTGTTTCTCGCGAGAAATTTACTGAGAAGGTTGATAATAATGTCACATTAAATGTTGAAGGTAGACCGAATGAAGGAGATTTAGTTTGGTTTCCTATCACCAAGCATTTGTTTGAAATTAAGTTTGTAGAAGCCGAGAGACCATTTTATCAGTTAGGTAAAGGTTACGTCTGGGAAATGCAATGCGAACTCTTTGAATATTCCGATGAAGATATTGATACTGGTATTGCTGATATTGACGCTATTGAAATTGCGTTTAGTAACTCCACAAGTGTTACTATGGGTACTGGTGGGTCTGGTGATTATGTGGTTGGTGAAACCGTTATTGGTGATCTTAATACTGCTACTGGCACAGTTACTCTCAATGGTGACATCGTGGATTCTGTTACTATTACTGATGGTGGTGAGTACTATACTTCTGCTCCTTCTGTAACATTCAGTGGTGGAGGGGGATCTGGAGCAACAGGTACTGCTGTTATATCTGCTGGAGGTTTAGTAACTGGTGTAACCATAAATACAGCTGGTACTGGATATTCCTCAGCACCAACTGTAACCATTGGTAATTCACCGAAGGATACACAGGCAGAGGTTAAATCTTGGGATAATTCCACAAGAGTACTACAGATTATCAATCGTACAGGTACATTCAATACTGCTGAGAACATTAAAGGTCAAACATCTGGTGCTCTCTGGAGTGGAGAATCATACAATACTATAGATAATACAAACAGTGAAGTAGATCAGAACTATAGTTTTGAAACTGCTGATGATGACATAATTGATTTCTCTGAATCAAATCCATTTGGTTCAATTGGTTCAACTACTGACTTTACAATCTAATGTTAGGAAAATATTTTTATCACGAAGTCTTCAGGAAGACCGTTGTTGGGTTTGGTACTCTATTCAATAATATAGAGATCAAACAAGGAACAACTGTTATGAAAGTTCCTTTGGCTTATGGTCCTAAACAGAAATTTTTAGCAAGACTAGAACAAGTACCCGATCCTACAAACAAGAGGGTACAAATTACCTTACCAAGGATATCTTTTGAGATTAAAGGTATATCCTATGATCCTACTAGAAAGGTTAGTCCTACTCAAAAGATACTGGTACCGACTGGCACGACAAAAAATAAGATGGCATACATGCCAGTGCCTTACAATTTAAACTTTGAATTAGCAATCATATCTAAAAATCAAGATGACGGCCTTGAAATTCTGGAACAGGTTTTACCTTACTTCCAACCCAGCTACAACTTACCGCTTAAGTTGGTTCCAGGAATCAATGAGACAAAGGATGTTCCTGTCATTATTAATTCTATTGATTATGATGATGAGTATGAGGGTAATTTTACCTCTCGTAGAGCAATCATTTACACCCTAGGATTTACTGCCAAGACTTACGTATACGGTCCTGTACAAGAATCTTCTGTTATTACGAAGGTTATTGCAGATGCTTACACAAGTACTGCTGTTAGCACTGCACCTCGTGAGGTACGTTATACTGTACAACCTGATCCTGTCACTGCTGATGCAGATGATGATTTTGGATTTGGAGTTGTTCACGAGGAGTTTACGGACAATAAGAAACGTAATCCTACTAGCGGACAGGATGAACAATTATGAGTACCTTTGATGGATTGAATAAAGTATTTGGAGATGAACCATCTGAGTTACAAAAGGCGGTTGAAAAATCCAAATCTTTAAGAACTGATACTCCTGACATACAACAGGATTACGAGACTTCTCGTGCTCAGTTACATAACCTAGTAATGAAAGGACAGGAGGCAGTAGATGGTATACTTGATGTGGCACGAGCGTCAGATCATCCTCGTGCTTATGAGGTGGCAGCTACAACTATTAAAGCAGTCGGAGACGTAACTGACAAGTTAATTGACCTTCAAGCAAAGATGAAGGAGTTGGATAAGGAAGACAAGAAAGGTCCTAGTAATGTTACTAATGCACTCTTTGTTGGTAGTACTTCGGAACTCCAGAAATTATTGAAGCAACAAAACAACATAAATAATAAGGATTAAACAAGACAAGACAATGACAGTTCTTAATGTATTAAGCACAAACGCAGTGGCCGCAGGTGCTACTGAGTATCAAGTTGTGCAAACTGGATATTTTAGAGTAATTGCAAATGCTGGTGATGCTACAGTAGCATTCAATGGTGGACCTGCAATAACTTTAATTGATAATGAATCACTATTATTGAGAGGTGGAAAGCCTGGTACAGCAAAAGTTGTTAAAGCAACTAATGCTAATGGCTCAGTATATACATTAGGGAATAGTTTACAGGAGAACATGTCTCGTGACACTCATCCTTTCTCAGTTGATGATTTCATTGCTGTAGTAGATGATGGGACAGACCCCGCTATTAATGCTGGATTCTTGAGTGCTGGTACAGTTGGTAAGAAAATTACCGCAACTACTGGTGCGACTATTACATCAGATATTGATGCTTCTGGTGTAGGTTCTGCATATACCTATTCAACTGGCAAACAAGCAAAAGTAAAACGTTGCGTTAAGATTGCAGTAACAGGTAATGCAATTGTTGTAGAAGAAGTTCAAGTAGTAGGAGGGTGATAGCATGCCCGCAGTCTCTAAGAAGCAACAACGATTCTTCGGGATGGTTAGAGCGGCTCAGAAGACGGGTAAAGCAAGCTCACTTGAGGTTGCCAAAGTTGCTGCCACCATCAAAAGGAAAGATGCCAAAGACATTGCCTCAACTAAACATAAGGGTTTACCAATGAAAAAAGAAGAAAGTCTGGTGGAAGAAACTCCAGCAGAACGAATTGACCGAATCTCTAAAGCCAACGTTGCCAAACAAAAGGCAGACTCTGATGCTAAAGCAGCAAAGAGAAAGGCTTCTACTGATGCATTTAAGAAGCATAAAGCATCGGTTCTATCCAAGGGAGGTCGTCCAGTAGACGCACTTGACTCTTGGCAGAAGAAGAAAATAGAGAAACGTAAATTGAATAAGGAAGGTAAGTCCTATAAAGATTTTATGAGCGAGGGAAACCCAACCTCTCGTATGCTTCACAAATCAAAGACCCAAGTAACAGGAAACATTTCTGCTGACAGAGGTTCTGACGAAAAAAAGAACCGTGAGAAACGCCGAGCTCTAGAGAAGGATCTCAAAAAGAAAGGCATTGGTCACAAGAAAGGTGTAGGTGAATACAAGTATTCCGATGGTAAAACAGGAAGAGAAGTATCATACCAAACCTCCAAACCCGATAAGATGTCCAAGCGTCGCTTTGGTAAAGTTATGAGACGATTAGGACGGAAGCATGGCCAAGAATCAGTTATTACAAAAGATAAGAGCAAACCAGCAAAACTGCACGATACAGAATCTAAAAAGCCTGGTAAATCAATATCTTTAGGAAAATCCAAAGCAGGGAAGCATAAGTCTGGTGACGGTGAAACATCTGGAACCAAAGTGCGTAGTGGAAAGTTACCGAAGAAAACCAACAAACCAAGTTATCATTACAACAAGTAGATAACACACCTATATAATGAACCGTAAATTGATGTTGGTATTAGCAATCACTGGATTGGCACGATTGATTTTCATCGTGGCAGGGATTGTTGGTCTCAGTTGGGGGTTCTCTACCAAAAAACAACCCATGTCTATTAACGACGAAGTTAAAGATTTGCAACAAAAACTAGAAAAGATTGAGAAGAAGCAACAGTTTCTGGAGAAGATTCAGGACTTGGAGCGTCAAAAAGCAGCACATGATGGGAAGATCCCTAGGTCTTGACTAGAAAATATATTATGGTATAATAGTGCTACGTACCATAACTAGTGAAAGGTACGGAGGATTATGACAGAAGAAGCCATTCGCAAAGTTTCATATACAAAGGCAGAAGTGGACGCTATGATAGCAGCAGCAGTTGCTGAAGCACACAAAGCTGATGAAATTATAATGGCTAAGCATAATCGTGATGCGACTATCATAAGTATGATTCTTGGATTTACATGTTTAGCATTATTTGTTGATGGACTATTAAGAATATTGGGTATAATCCCTCCATTCTTAGACATAGATGTCAACGTTGTTGATGATATAATAGATAAGGTTGAAGGAGATTTACTTCCTATCATCCAAGATACAGCACAAAAAGCATCCAAATACATTCCAAGAAGATGACATTTTTAATAGCAGTAATGTCTTTCGCTAACTTTATATTCTATCCGTTAGTGATAGGTACTCTTGTTGCGGTAGTCATTGAACAAATTTTTAGAGCAAAAGGAAATGAAGATAATCCAAATGATGTAAGGAACGTCATGCTCTCTATGGGTATTAGAAAATACCTGTACAGACAAGCATGGATCTTTAATGTTATCTGGTTTATTGGATACTTCATTCTAGCGTTTGTAGTAAGACCAGGACAACAGGCAATGCCTGACCTAATTTGGCAGGGATGAGGTATAAATACTTACAAAATTAGCGAGCCCACGGCTTTAAATCGTGTCTCATTACACTGTCGGTTATCACGACCAACAACAGCATCATCTAGAGATCTGTGAATACGCAGATGATGCCTACTCAGCAATAGAACATAGTAAAGAGGATGTATCCTATCTCAAGGATCATCCTCATTTTATTGACTATTGTACCAAACAGGAGTAGAAAATGTCAACGCTAAATAAACACAAACATGAAATTATGTGGTGGATGAGTAGACTTACCATAATGCTAAGTGCATTATTCCTTTCTTTTACATTAGCATCAAGTGCGTATGCAACTGAAATTAAAATGGGTTCTGGCGGGAATCTGGTTTTTGATCCTTCTGAGGTTACAATTAATAGTGGTGAATCCGTTACCTTCGTAAATAATGATTTGCCTCCTCACAATATCGTGTTCATTAATGGACATGATGAACTATCCAGTCCTGACTTAAACTTCTCTAAAGGAGATACAGTAGAGATCACCTTTGATGAACCAGGAATATACGAGTACCAGTGTGAACCTCATGCAGGTGCAGGTATGAAAGGGGTTATCAACGTTGAGTAATACATTCACATTTACTGACGAACAACTACTGTGTTTACAAGTGTGCTTACAAAATGCACCAACACCATATCATATCTCTAAGAAGAAGATAGTAGGTGACCTTGAGGATATGATAGGTAAACCACCTGTAGTTAAACATGAAGGATTAAGTTTGCCTAAGTATGATTTAACTAAGTATGGGATACATGATTGATGTAGTATGGTCTATAAATATCATGTGTGCTATACTATTAGTTGGTGTAGCAATAGCTATCTATTGGATTTTTAACTACGATGATTGGTATCCTAACCCTATTAATGATGAGCACTCCAGTGATGGCACAGGAGAAGAGTGAGTTCGTCAATAATTGGGACAAGATAAATGACTTCTCATGGGCTCTTATTCATCAAATGGAGAAAGACAAAAGAGAAGCGGATAGAGTCCCTATTGATGATATGCTAAATAGTGCACTACTGGAGTTTGAATATGGGAGCAATGACCCCACCGAGCAGAAAGAGCTGCTACAATTTCCGAGTTACGGAAGTGAACAGAGTTCTGGATGGAGATACAATTGATGTCACCATTGATCTAGGATTTGATCTGTTTAAAAAAGAAAGAGTTCGTGTGGCTGGGGTAGACACTCCTGAAAAACGTACAAGAGATTTAGAAGAAAAGGCACTAGGTATAGATGCAACCAACTGGCTCAAAAAAGAATTGGAAGATGTTTTGGATGGCGATGATGAGCTCATTGTTCGTACTGAGCTTCACGGGGGCGTTGGGAAGTATGGTAGGCTTCTCGGTTGGTTATACGTGGGGGATGAACAAGTGTCTCTCAACGAACAAATGATTGAGCAAGGCTATGCTTGGCCATATGATGGTGGTACTAAGCAAAAAGACTTTGAAGAACTACGTGAGATTCGTAGAGCAAAGGGTACACTTATTGAAGGTTAATTATGTTTTCTGTATTAAATGTCGTAGAGGCATGGAATGAAATCTCATGGGGAGATGCTATTCCATTTATCCTCGTCTTAACTGGTCTTTATTGGGTAAAGGTAAAGATAGATGCATCTGTTGGTATTGGTAGAAAGAAACAGAATCAATTGAAGAGAACTATCGTAGAGGCAATCAAAGAAGCTAATGGACACAAAGGGTAAAGTCATTAATCTTATAAGGATTGTGATCTTATTCCAGTTAGGAATAGTAGGAGCAACTATATTTGGTTGCTTCTTACCTAGTGCAAAACCATGTGATTCAGATGTTAAACAGCATATTGCGAACATGATGACTGTTATAACTACTTCTACGTTCGCATTATATGCTGCTGAAAAATGAAAATGGTAAAGCGAGAGCAGGTCATTATCCTAGATGATCTGTTCACCAAACGTGAAGTGGAACAGATGGAGGAATACTTCATTCACTTTGACGGTTGGCAACTTATATTTGATGATCCATCACAAGATTTAAGTAGTTACTCTTTAGGTAAGGTTATAGACCAACCTAACTGGGGTAGTTTTGAGACATGGTGTGCTCAAGCATTTCAGGAAAGATCTGGTATACCAGTACCACCTTTCCATAGAGTAGTATATAATTGCTTTCGTTTTGGCGATTCTCCCAACCTACATATAGATGGGGAGTCCGAAGAATCTTTAAGCTTTATGGTCTATCCCGTCACTGAATGGTCTGAAGCATGGGGATCAGAAACAGTATTCATTAGAGATGGAGAAGTGACTGATGCTGTTGTTCCCAAACCTGGAAGAGTTGTAGTATTCCCAGGTTCTATACCACACGGTGCTAAAGCACCTAATCGTCAACATGGCGGTGTCGCAAGATTTAGTGCAGTATTTCAATTTACTCCAGGACAAGAAGAAGAAATGCTCACCCATGCTCGTCAAGAACCACCAAACGAAAGACCCTTTCCTTTAAGTTAATGGCAACTGCTCCTACCGATATTTACTTAGGTAATCCCAATCTGAAGCGATCTAATGTCGCTCAAGATTTTACTAGGGAGCAGGTTTCTGAATATATTAAATGTTCTAGGGATCCCGCATACTTCATTCGTGAGTATGTTCAAATTGTTTCTCTTGATGAGGGTCTTGTTCCTTTTAACATGTATCCTTTCCAAGAGGAAATGGTGAATAAATTTCATGAGCATAGATTCAACATTGCAAAATTACCCAGGCAATCTGGGAAGTCCACTATTGTTACGAGTTACCTTCTATGGTACGTACTATTTAATGAAGAAGTTAACGTCGCGATCCTCGCGAACAAAGCGGCCACGTCGCGGGAAATGTTGGGGAGGTTACAAAAATCGTACGAACACTTACCGAAGTGGTTACAGCAAGGGGTGGTAAATTGGAACCGAGGTAGTCTAGAATTAGAGAATGGTTCAAAGATCATGGCAGCATCTACATCTAGTAGTGCTGTTCGTGGTATGTCATTCAACGTTATATTCTTAGATGAGTTCGCGTTCGTTCCTACACATATTGCAGATGAGTTCTTCTCCTCTGTATATCCTACTATATCTTCTGGTCAGAAAACCAAGGTTATAATCATATCCACACCGCATGGTATGAATATGTTCTACAAACTTTGGCATGATTCTGAACGCGGAAAAAACGAGTATGTAAATACTGAAGTACACTGGTCTGAAATACCTGGTAGAGATGCTAAGTGGAAAGAGCAGACAATTAGAAACACATCAGAACAACAGTTTAAAGTTGAGTTTGAGTGTGAGTTCTTAGGATCTGTTGACACTCTCATCTCACCAAGTAAGTTAAAAGTTTTAGCATATGATGATCCTGTTAAGACTAGTGCGGGATTAGATATCTATGAAGAAGTACAAAAAGATCATCAGTATGTGATAGCAGTTGATGTGGCAAGAGGTGTGGCAGGGGACTATTCTGCGTTTGTAATTATAGACACTACTACATTCCCATATAAACTGGTTGGTAAGTATAGAAACAATACTATTAAAGCATTAATGTTCCCGAACATTGTTGTTCAGGCAGCTAATAATTATAATCATGCATACGTTCTAGTTGAAGTAAATGATGTCGGAGGACAGGTTGCAGACATTATTCACTATGACTTAGAGTATGATAATCTACTAATGGCATCTATGAGAGGTAGAGCAGGTCAGGTAGTAGGACAAGGATTTTCTGGAAATAAAGTCCAGATGGGTGTTAAGATGAGTACTACTGTTAAGTCAGTTGGATGTTCAAATTTAAAAGCATTGATAGAAGAAGATAAATTATTACTTGCGGATTATGATATTATATCAGAGCTTACTACATTCATTCAGAAAGGTAAATCATTCCAAGCAGAAGAGGGTTGCAACGATGACCTGGCAATGTGTTTGGTTATATTTGGGTGGTTAGCATTGCAACCATATTTCAGAGAGATGAATGATAATGATGTACGTCAAAGAATCTATGAGGATCAACGTGAAGCAATAGAAGAAGACATGGCACCTTTCGGATTTATTAACGATGGAACTGCGGAAGATACGTTCGTTGATGCGGATGGAGACGTTTGGCACACCGATGAATACGGAGATCGTGCGTATATGTGGGAGTATCGTTGATTCTCAGCACTTGGAATTTATAAATATTTCTAGAAAACTGATATAGTATTCTTTAGGAGAAGATCACATGGCAGCGTCACAACTATCGCCAGGTGTCGTTATTAGGGAACGCGACTTCACTACCGTTAGCACAGTATCACTGGCTAATATTGGTGCGATTGCTGCACCATTTGAAAGAGGTCCAATAGAGCAGATCGTTGATGTAAACAACGAGAGGACTCTAATCTCAACCTTCGGCAAACCAAATGAGAGCAACTACGAGTATTGGTTCACAGCCGCTCAATTCTTGAGCTATGGTGGAACACTCAAAACTATTCGTGCAGATGCAACGAATCTTAAAAATGCGGTAAGTAATGGTACTGCTGTAAAAATTAAGAATTTACAAGACTACGAGACAACTTACGAGACAGGACAGACAAACACTTGGAAGTTTGGTACACAAACAGCAGGTGGATTTGGTAACTCGCTAAGAGTCTTCATAACAGATGCTGGTGCAGACCAGATCGCAACTATTACAGCTCCAAGCTCAGGTAACGAATACGAATTCGTGGGTGGAGCAGGTATCGCAAACGGTGGTACTTCAGGTAAAGTATTCCGTTACGTAATTAAGCTACAGATTGAAACAGATGTAACAGGTGATTTCACTCCTAAAGTACATGGTGCATGGACACAAGGTTCATACTATAGTCAGTACGCTAGAGTTTCAAACGGTGGTAACTCATACGTTGCAAAGAATGCAGGTACAGCTGGTGCTACTGCTCCTACACATACTTCAGGTGAAGTAACTGATGGAGCTGTTGTTTGGGCATTTGAAGGTTCAGTAACTGCTTCTACTATTGAAATCAGTGGATCTCCTCAAACAGTTGACATTCTTTCATGGAATGCTACTGATCGTATTGCTGAGATTGCAATTCCTAATGCTGGTATAACTGGTATCATTGATAATACAATGGTATTAACACAGGGTACTGTAACTGGATCTATTGATACTGTTACTCGTGAACTACAAGTTGTACTAGATAAGGATTCTGGAGCATTCGCTGCAACGAATACTATTACAGATGACAACTCTGCTACTGCTACTATTGCTTCAGTAAGAGATGAGTATCCAGAGCGTGAGTATCTACCTGGTAAAAAGTGGATTTCATTCGCTGCTAGACCTGGTACTTCACTTTATGCATCTGACAAAGGTGGATATCGTGACGAGCTTCACGTCATCGTTCTTGATGGAGACGGTGCTCTAACAGGTACACCTAATACACTTCTTGAGAAGTTCATCTCAGTATCTAAAGCAACTGATGCTAAGAGTACAGTTGGTGAGAACAATTACTACGCTAATGTTCTTAAGCAAACTTCTGCTTACATCTATTGGGGTAATCATACTTCTGATACATTTACAGTAGGTGCTGCTTCTTCAACTGGTGACTGGGGAAATCCAGCTGCTAACCGTTCATTCAACCTAATTCAGTCTTCAAGTCCTGTACTTGCAGAACCATCAGGTAAAGAACTATATGCAGGTCTAAACGGTTCTTCCGTTCAGTATCACTTTGCAGGTGGAGCAGATGATTATTCAAATACTTCAGCAAACTTCAGTACAGCATATAACCTAGTATCTGATGCAGAATCAATCCAAGTGGATTACATTCTTAGCGGACCTCAAGGTGCTACTGTTGATGCTGCTGTTGCAAAAGCAAATGCTATCCTTAACATAGTTAATACAAGAAAAGATTGCCTAGCATTCTTCTCACCTCAGAGAACTGACATCATTGGTCAGTCCGACTCTGATATAATTACAGATCGTATTCTTGCTTACTTTACAAGATTAGGATCTACATCTTATGCAGTCTTAGATGCTGGTTACAAGTACATCTATGATAAGTATAATGATGTTTATCGTTACATCCCAACAAACGGAGACACAGCTGGACTATGTTTAGAGACTGGTGTTCAACAGGATCCATGGTTCTCACCTGCTGGTTTCTCTCGTGGTGTTCTACGTAATTCTATCAAACTTGCATACTCTCCTAATAAGGATCAGCGTGACAAGTTATATGCTGAAAGAGTTAACCCAATTGTATCTTTCCCAGGACAAGGTATTATCCTATTCGGTGACAAGACTGCTCTTGGATATCAATCTGCATTTGACAGAATCAATGTCAGACGCTTATTCCTTACAATGGAAAGAGTTATAAGTAGTGCAGCAAAGCAACAACTCTTTGAGCAAAACGATGAGACCTCAAGGTCACTCTTCCGTAATATCGTTGAACCTTATCTACGCGATGTCCAAGGCCGTCGTGGGGTCACCGATTTCTTGGTTAAGTGTGATGAAGAGAATAACCCTCCTGATGCTGTTGATCGTGGCGAGTTCTACGCTGAAATATACGTTAAGCCAACACGTACTATCAACTACATTACATTGACTTTCACAGCAACCAGAACAGGCGTAGCCTTCTCTGAAATTGCTTCTTAGTCTAAATAATAATATCAGACGGAGGATAACAGAAAATGGCAGTAAGAGGCACTATTGACTCATTCAAGTCAAGTGTAGTTTCGGATTTTGCGAGACCCAATCTATTCCAAGTAGATTTAAGTTTCCCTTCAGAAGTTATCGCGAACGCTACTGGTCTGAGTGATTTGGGTAAGTTTACTGTGAGAGCAGCAAACCTACCTTCCTCCCAGATGGGTATCGTTGAGGTTCCATTCCGAGGTCGCGTATTAAAAATCGCTGGCGATAGGACATTTGAACCTTGGACAATCACTATTATGAACGATAGTAGATTTGCTCTAAGAAATGCTTTTGAAGCTTGGGTAGAGAAAATTCAAGCAGCAAACGAAAACATCACTCAAACATCAGGACTTGGTGACGAGTCTGATGCTACAGGATATTTCACAGATATGTTTGTACATCAACTTTCTCGTGACGCTTCTTCTTCAGAGAAGTCAACGATTC
>VTLG01015189.1_pt1 | contig 14999 bp, 17 predicted proteins | sample 4694571 | NCBI WGS metagenome assembly VTLG01 (sample SAMN12604809, study PRJNA352737) | marine metagenome | biome: ENVO:00000447; feature: ENVO:00000209|ENVO:00000569|ENVO:01000036; material: ENVO:00002151; isolation source: viral sequences binned using virsorter ...
TTGATAGATAGGTGCGGGCTGTTGATAGCCACCACCACCCCAAGGGGGTTGTGGCTGTGGCCTGCCCCATCCGCCACCACCACCCCAAGGGGGTTGTGGCTGTGGCCTGCCCCATCCGCCACCACCTCCACCCCAAGGCGGTTGGCCGGTATCCCATGGTGGTGGCCCCGGCAGTGGTTGTACACCACCCCGAAAACCGCCTCTGTCTCTAAACAGATTTTCCCGCGAGGATCCACTACCCCATGGGGAGGGTCGTTGAGGGATGTCGATGTCCATGCCGTAATTTGGTGAATCTGGAACACTGGGAGGCGGCGAGCTGGCACCAAGCGATGAACCAAGGTCTCGTATCCCCCCCTGAAACTCAACGATGGGCTGCCCCTGCGGCTGCCCCTGCGCGCCCTCCATTTGCTTTTTGGCCTGTGCCATAATTTCTGCGCCACGTGCCGCAAAGCCCCCTCCTTGTAAGCCCCCGCGCTGGCGATTCCTCAACTGCTCCAGTTGTTGACCGCCGCTATACTGCATATTTGGTTTGGGCGGAAGTATCCCTTGCTGAACAGAATCCCGATATGCCGGTGACATTCCGCCAAGCCAACCGCCCATAGGGACACTGCCGCCGTATCGTCTAGCCATATTTCTTGATCAACTCAAAAATGATCGAGTAGGTGTCTCCACTGCTGTGACCAATGGTGGTGAAATCAATGTCGCCGGTTTTGCCGCCACCCGCATTGTTGGGAATGGCGGTGAAACTATCACTGTAATATTCATCACCCGTGGAATCCGCTGGCAATCCGATCAACAACACATTGGTGCTGGCATCAAATTCAATTTTGACACCCATACCAACGGTCGCCCACCAGATTTTTGAGACGTACACTCCCGTACACGTCTCGCCGCGCGAATTCGTCACTAGCGCACTGACATCGACCTTCTTGACCGCGCTTTCACCTGTGCCATCGCTGACATTGGTGAACTTCATGACCGCTAGGCGGTCATCATCCTGAATTGTCTGAGAAGTGACTGCATCAGCCATTTAACTTCTCCTTTATTCGAATGGCGTAGCGAGCGTACCGTCACCATGCAGGTAGGCTTCGCAATGCCATACTGACGCACTGGTCGCTACCAGACGAATAATCCCACCGACAAGCCAACCCTGTCCAGCTGTGCCCAAATCAATGGTGTCGTCGTTACTGGCATCGGGGATGAAGGTGTTGTTGTCGGTTGCAGTGGCTGGATCAAAGATATAGGCAAAACCAGAGAACAAATCGCTGGCGTTGTCTGTGTTGATCTGGCCTGCGCCGGTAAACGTGGTGCCAACGATGAAGGTGTAGTTATATCCCGCTGCGGCAGTCGGCAGTGTGACCACGATGCCTGCTGCCCTGTTCAGGGTGAAAACCGTACCTGAGTCAGTTGATTCCACTGATTTGGTAGCATCTGTGATGCTGCTGACGTTCGAATAAGCGGAAACATAACCGGTTGTGGTGAGATTACCGCTGGTATCAACGTCAAGGTTGGTCGTGATCACGCCCGTGGTCGAGTTCTTTGAGATTTGCTCAAAGCCACCCTCCGAACGGACGGGACCGTTAAAGGTCGTGTTAGCCATATCTGTCTCCTGTCGTGGCTAGTGTCTGCTGATTGCTCAACAGTCAGGAAATGAGTCTCGACGGATCATAGCAAAACCCTCAAAAAAAGGTACTATTTCTCTGTATAAATACTTGCACAACGACACGGGAAGGTATAAAGTAACGTTGTGATTGGGTAAATAGAGAAAAAAATGAGGTCAGACGTTCACGCACCAAGCAACATGAAGCCCGAAGACTATGATCTAGTGGGTTTCATTGCTCCCCGTCAAGCATCCTCCGAGGAATATCTTCAGAGAACGGAGGGGCAGATAGACGTTTACGGGGAGTTTCTTGAGGAAGCCTGCGAAGAACTTGGGCATTATTTTAAGAAGGACATCTCGAACCTTTGCGCCGTTCCAAAGCCAGCATTCCAAGGAAATCACTCTCATAAAGGCACTTGTGACCACTGCGGCGCAGCGTTTATGTACAAGGTGGTTTTCAAGCACGAGCCTACTGGAGAGCATATTGCTGTAGGTTTTCAATGTGCACTCAACACATTTGCCGCAACTAACCTAGCTCACGCTCAACGGGTTCTTTCAAAGGCCGTCAAAGCTGCAAAGACTCGCGCTCAACCTGATGCGCGAGTGCGGGCATGGGTGCAAGACCCTGCCAACGCCGATATAGCTTGGGTGGTGGAAGATGACTACTGGTCAAAATTTCTTGATGGCGTTCGCCGCGGTCGAGAGCTTTCCGAAAAGCAACGGGAGTTGCTTGAGCGGATTACTGCTGAGAAAAAAGCAAACGGTGGATTAACCGACGCGGAAGTGGAGCGTAAGCGTCAGGAAAAGATTGCAGAAAAGGGCGAGCCTGTACCTGCTGGCCGAACCGCGATCGCAGGTACGGTTCTGAACACCAAATGGCAAGACGGCATGTACGGATCTGCGCTAAAGATGTTGGTTCAAGATGATCGTGGCTTCAAGGTCTGGGGTTCTGTCCCTAGCAGCATCGATGTCGAGAAGGGCGATCAAATCACTTTCAGCGCCGCTGTTGAGCCATCTAAAGATGACGATAAATTCGGCTTCTTCAAACGTCCGACCAAGGCATCGATAGTTGTGTAAACACTTGCACACTGTTCGGGCATAAAAAAAGGGGCCATTCGGCCCCTTTTCTATAACAGTTGAGTCATAAACCCTGTTACCGGTTCAATTAGGCACCTTGAGATCCGTAGATCCCACGCCAGTCGGAGAATCCGAAGCTGTAGCGCTCTCTGGCCTTATACCTAATGTTGCCAGTACCGAAGTCTGGCTCCATGTTGGTTTCCATCGATGTCCGTTGGAACATCTTCAGGCCGTCACCTTGAGAGGTAACGGAAGTCAGTAAGAACCACGCATCAGGATCAGTCAGATAATGATTCACCGTATAACCATTTGGAAGAACACCAGTGTTCTTAATGGCGTTGAGATCATTGTCTGCCGTGCCGACACGACCAGGAGAATTGAGGATGCGATCGCACACAAACACCAATTGTGGCGGAGCCACTATCTTGGATGCTTGTACAGAAATCGTCAGCCCTCGATCATCCGTCAAGGTTGAAATATCGATCAGCGCGTTTTCCAACGATGTTTCATTCAAGTCAGCCATAGTGGATGCACGATTTGCATCAGTGCCACCACCTGCCAACGGGTGGGAGGTATTGATCAGCGAAACGCCGTCACCGCCCGTGAAACTTGAGGAAAATGCGTTATTCAGGACATCGGCTCCCTTCACTTCTTTGCTATTAGCCATCGATCGCGCCAACGCTTTGACGTATCGCTTGCCAAGAGAGTCGTAAAGATTGTCTTCAACCGCTTCTTCGGTCAGAGCAAACGCCAACGCCACGGTATCGTGGGTATAGCGAGCACTCCAACTTTCAACCGCGTTGTCAAAGACCACCGACTGACCTTCGGTTTTTGTCGGCGCAGAGCCGAAACCGGTGATCAGCACTTCTTCTTCGAAGGCTCGTTGCGAGTCTTCAATCGAGAAGATTTCGGTGTACTCGCGATCGTATTCGTCGTAAGACAAACCAAAAAGTGAGTTGAGTCCCGGTTCGAGTTCTTTCGCTAGTTGCGCTCTTGAAATCGCCATGCGTCAGACCTCCTATGCCAATCCAGCAGACTTCACGCCCATGATGTGATTTTGAATCACCACCATGACGTTAGTATTGCTGGTTGCGACATCATCGTTGTCGGGATCCTGACTGATATCAATGGCCTTGAGTGGAAGCGTCGTTGCCGTCGCGCCCGTGCTCAAGTCCAGTTCCATTCTGGATTTACCCGATTTCGTGTCACCGGTTGTGGACTGATCAACAATATCAAAGTTGCCGAATAAATCAGCAACTGGGAACGTGTCGTCAGATTGAACTTCAAAAACGACATCTGGGCCGTCCACAACGAAAGCGATGATATCGCTCGCGCTGATAGAACCCGGATAATAGTTTTTGTAGACCTGCTTGCCCGTCGATGGGTCGGTGTATTCCACACCGTTCAAAACACCAATGACAGGAACTGTGCTGCTCGCCGCAACGCGACCAATCACTCCCGCGGTGAGTTGTTTTACCAAATCACCCTGGAAGATTGGCGTTGTTGCACCGGAGGCAATCCTATATCTGGATTGACCACCGCTATAAGGAGCACCACTCATCATTCGAGCTGGTCTCAAACCAAAACTGGCATCTTTATTTGCCATTGGTTCTCTCTCCTAAATGATCAGGACTTCGTTTTTCCAAACGAAACCTGCGTGTCCCGCTGCGGGTCATATTTCACATACCGTTGGTTGCCCTGAACCTCGTTGAACATGTTGTTGTCCAACGCTTCTCTTGCTTCTGTAGTCTTACTTTCGTAATAAGCCCGACGTTCATCGACAGTTTCGGATGGAATCTTGGCCAGCAGAAGGCCATCATTGTGAACAATTCCGGCATTTCGACCCGCATCTTTGGTAGGAAGTTCCCAGCCAGCGGGTAGATCGGTCCCTCTTACGAGTTCCCAGCCTTCCCGAAGGCGATAACTAACGTTATTTCTATCTTCCTGCCCAAGAATCGACTCCCGTATCCACCGATATACATATCCCGGTGGTGGAGGGGGTGTTTCGAGCTTTCTTACCGGACGCCATGGTTGTCTACGAGCAGTATTATCGTGCGACTCGGATTCACGAGTTTGCCGACTTGCGCCAGCGTCGAGCTTTTCTTCAGCCATTAACTTGCCTCCCGTTGCGAAATTTTTTGCTTCTCTTTCGCAACCATTTTCAGCCAGTCCTCATCGGACATGTTGTAAGGTTTCAGGCCTCGAAGGCGATCTACCTCACTTTTGGTGAAGGTCACTCCACTTTTTTTGCCTTGTGTTTTTTGCCGACTTCCTACGGAAGCTGATGCGACTCTTTGCACAGCGGGTCTCTCATCATTTACGGCTGCACCTTGAAGGTGCGGATAAACCTTGAACACTCGATCATTAAGCTCATCGTAATACTCGCCCGAATCTGCTTCATAGCCTTCGTTGATCAGGTTGTAATGCGTAAAATACGCAAATTGAGTGGCCTTGAGATTTTCTGAATTTTCCGAATCTCCATACCATTTGTTCTTTTCGTACCAGCCCATAGCCTCTTGAGTCGGCTGTATTTCTGGGTCGCCCTGCTGCTGTTGCATGGGCTGCTTTTGCATTTGTTGAGCATACTGCTGCTGCTGCTGCTGCTGCTGATACTGATACTGGGCCTGTTGTTGTTTTGCAGTATTGATCTTTTCCTTGCTGATTGCCACATCGCTTTTCAGCGAGTCGGCCTTCGACATTAATTCTGCATCACCCGATTCAACGGCCCTACGGTATAACTCATCTGCTTGAACTTCCTTGCTCTGAACGCTCTCTTCTTCCTTTTGGAAAAGGTTCTGACCAAGATTCGCTGTGTGATTTCTGAGGGCGGCAATCTCTGTTTCGCGCTGTACCACAGCCTGTTCAGCACGGGTTGCTCTTTCTTCAGCCTCGCGATTCCGCTGATTTAATTTATTGATGCGCTTTGAAACAGATTTGGTGTAACTCTCAAGCTCATCATCTTCAGATGCAGTGTTTCCAGCTGGAGCGGCAGAATCTTCCTGTATTTCTACGTCAAATTCTTCCGATTGAGCTTCTAAGTTTGCGTTGTTTTCTGCCATTACAGACTCACTATGTCGTTAGGATCAAGAATTGTCGCAATTACTTCATCGTCATTAATGATTCGCACTTCTGCCCCATCTTCTAACTTAAATCTAGCGCCAGAATATCGCCCGATCAATACCCACTGCTTTTCTTCACACCAATCTTCACCACCAAATCGCGCCTCATCCTTGAAACACAATGGTCCTTTCTTGACCACATAAGCAACCACCGTCGCCAATGACTCGCGATCGACAGTTTCTTGCGTCAAAAGAATGCCACTTTTCGTGGTGCGCTTTCCACCATAAGGAAGAACCAGAATCCGCCAACCTGTTGGTTGCGGCATTCGGTCAAGAATTGATTGGTCGAGAAGGGATGGGTCCAAAACGCGATCTTCTAGATCAACGTAGGCCTCAGTAATTCCAGTCAATGACGCCATTTCATGAATCCTGAACAGACTCTCTCATGTACGATTCGATGTAGTATAACGCTGCCAGCTCGCCCTGCAAATATTTGTAATGTTCTATATCTTTTAGCGCACCTGACATAAGCATTTCAGAAATCTGTTCGCGCCTTTCTTCGATCGCCCGCTTGAGGCGATCCATGGCGTATATCTCATCCATCTTTGAAATATAAGCCCTTTGTTGCCGCGCCAGTGCCGCGTACCTTTTTACGCACCACACCGCCACGTTTCATTTTCGCGGTTTTAATAGCTATTGCGACAGCTTGCTTTTGTGGCCTACCTTCACTTTTGAGGGTTCGAATATTGGCAGAAACTGTTTTTGGGGATCCGCCGCGTTTAAGTGGCATCTAATATTTCTTTTTCGTCGCTTTCTTTCGGGCCGGAGCCTTTTTCGGCGCAGCTTTCTTCACGGCAGCTTTTTTGGGGGGAACCGTCACCTTTGGTTCCGGTGGTGGCTCTCGCCCTTCAATTCTGGCCATTTTTGCCGCAATACGCTTGTCGCTGGCTTTCTGCTTTTGCTCTTTGCGCTCAGCTTCAGCCTTAAATTCGGCTTGTTCACGCTTACGATCTGCCCGTTTTTGGGCGCGCAGCGCCTCAAGAGCTTCTAACCGATAGGAATTCATTGCTGCCCCCTCATCTTTTGGTTCATTTCCATCAATTTCAGCTCCGCTTGCTGCTCCAACCGGTCAAAACCAAGATCGAGCTTATCATCGGCTATTTCTTTTTGCACATTTATACGATCTTTTGCAATCTCATCATCCGTCGATTTTTCCTGGGCACGTTCTGCCTGTTTTTGCGCGAATTGATTGTCTTCTTGCGTCATTGCCTGACCACGCAACGCGAGTTCTTGGCGTCGTATGTCTACTAACGGATCTTCTTGGTCAGATTGGCCGATCGATTCTAGGAATTGATTGGCGAGTTGGGCGAGGATCGGAGAACTGTACTGCTCTTTAACCATTTGAATCTGTGACTCGATTTCTTGTGCTTCCTCTGGCGTTGCCTGCTGCGCCTGCTCTTGAACCTGCTGAATCTGCTGGCTCATCTCTTCTGGCATTTGCTGTTCGGCCATCTGTGATGCCAGCAGCTGAAGGTGCTGCATACAATGGCTGATGATGGTCGCTTGAACTTGCGGCGTGTCTTGAACAACTTTGGTCATGAATAGACTGCTGTGTCCACTCACATGCGCTTCGTGATTTTGCTGCGGAAAGGCTTGTGCCGGTTGTCCCATAAGTAGACTGCTGTTTTCCATACCTGACTCAACAGGTTTTGGGGTGTCATCAGGCGGCGGTTGCAGCAAGCTATCGACATTATCTATGCCTAAAGCGCCATACATGCGCCGATAAGCCTCGTAGATACCAAGCGGGCCATGCACCTCTGGGTTTGCCTGCACCATTTGCAGCAATTCTTGCGCCATGGTGATGCGCTGACTTTGAGAAAAGATGTTGGGGTCGCTGACCGGAACCACATCAATCCGCTCATCGAAATCAGTGCCTTTGATGTCCTGCGGCCCAGTGCCCGTTTCATAGGAATATTCGGGCGGCAGATAAATCGCAAATACTCTGGCTAAAAGTTGAAACTCCAGTCGCTGTGAGTAATGCAGGCGCTTGTGGATGGCGCTCATCACCTTGGTGCCGCGCTCCAACAACGCCACGGTGGTTCCCACCGGCATTGCCGCATTTGCATCGCTGATATTTGTATCGGCAATGGCCGCAAAACGCTTACCAGACTCCACCAAAATACCCAACAACTGCATCAACACACTGCTAGGTTCTTTGATAGGCAATGGAATCAGATTTTCTCTCAACGAGCCGCCAGTCGTGTCGATGTCTCTAAATTCTCCCGGCTGTAACGGCTCATCTTCATCGCGTATCCGCATTCCGCGCGCTTTGAATCCAGCAGGAAGGTTGGCCAGTGTTCCGGCATCAATGAGCTGGCGAAGGATGGACGTGGAGGCCTTCGATAAGCCGCCAATCATGTGCGACAGACCTAAGCCGTAAAAACCAAGCCCCGGAAGAAACTTGTACTGGACAAAATAGTTGATTTTTTCCTTGAGCTGGTCATCTGGCTCATAATTCCGGCGAATGGCCAGCACGGTGTTTGACTGCTCATCAATGGTCACGATGTAGGGGAGTTTCAGGCCAGTTTCAACGCCTTCTGGGTTTTTGTCTTCAAATCCCATGAGATCCAAGATCGTGTGTATTTCGTAAATGGTTCGATCGCGATCTTCGGTATAGCTCGGCTTGCTACCCTCAATCTCATCAATTTCTTTATCGACATCATCGCCATCGCCCGTATAGCTCGTTGAGGGCACGTCAACGTCTGCATAAAAACCAGACAGCTGCTGTTTCTTCACCTCGTTTAACGACATGCTGATTGCATGGGTAATACGCTCTGCGGATGAAATTTCTGATGCCTCATACGGAACGATTAAGTCTTCTGGGGGAATGAACTTGCTGATTGCCTTGTTCAAGGAGAAATCGTAGTACACCTTCTTGAAGGCTGACCCTGCCAGCGGCAGGTAAAACAGCAGCATGTCCAGCTCAGGGTCATAATCCTTCATTACATTCATGATGTAGTAATTCATGAATTCCTGAACGCGATCTGCCTGGGTTTCCACCTCGACAGTGCGCTGACCTATAATTTGAGTCTTTACCGGACCCTTGGCTGGAAGCATTTCTTTATATGCTTGAGCCTGAAACTGGGTCACGGCTTCAGCGAGGATAGGGTGAATGACGCCGCTGGATCCTTCAAATGGCTGCGATCGGCTTTCGTCAAACTTCATGCCGAGATACTTCAGGCCATCTACATAAGTCTTTTCCCATTCACTACGCGAATCTTTGTCACGCTTAACGGACTCCAAAAGCTCTGATCCCAGCTTTTTAAGATCATCGTCCTCAATGAATTCAACCAGATTTGCATTGAAGTCGGATTCTGGTTCAGCTGGCGCGTCTATTTCCTCATCGATGAGAATTCCTTCTTCATCAACGAGTATTTGAGCAGCATTGCGTACCTGTTCTTGTCTTGACTGCTCTGGAATGACCTCAACAGAACGGCCAGTTTCTAAGACATCAGGATCGAGTTCTGTGCCAAGTGGCCTGTCTATTGCCATTTAGTAAAAAACCGTTCTTTTGTGTGGGAGTAGCCTTGCTTCATCCTGGTAGTCTTCATCGAGAGCCACAAAGCCACCTTGTCTGAACCGCATCAACGCCATTGTAGCACTGTCACAGAAGTCGTCATGATCACCATAGGGGAATGATGCCATTTCTTCTATCACTTCTTCACAAAATGTTTCATCGGGTGCCCACACCATGCCGGATTCAAAAATGGGAGCGACCGAATTCATCCTCGCAATTTTGTCTTGCCCCCGACTCGGCGCATAAGAAGTGACTGGTATGCCCATGCGGCGAAGCTCCTGCGTAAGCGGTGTGCCGCTTGCCTTGGCCTCAATCAAAACACAATCTGGCTTCCAGTATTTGTATTCCTCATAAGCAATACGCTTCAGCTCTGGAAAATCCACGCGATAGCGCTTCGCGTCCAAAAGGATGATAGATTCACCCGATTCCTCGTCTGGCTGAAAAATAGCCCAAGTCGTAATTGCGGAATAGTCGGCGGTTTCTTTCTTTGAATAAGCCGTGTCATACGATTGAATCACATAGCTATATTCAGGAACCTTTTCACGCTCCCATTTATTCCACCACTCACGCTTGACGATTGCGCCCTCTTCCGCGGTGGGATTTTGTAGCCACTGCGAATTCCACTTGCTGACCGGCAACGACGCCTTGACGCCCAGTAGCTCATCTTTTTCCCAATATTCCGGCCACAGAGGATTGTCTGTGTCAGGCATAATTGCCGGAAATTCAACGATTTCCCATCGGTCTGAAAAATCATCAGTCTGTCTTTTGGTCAATTGACCGACCAGATCCTTTGTGCTCCAGCGAGTCATAACAATGACGATCGTTCCTCCCGGCTGCATCCGCTGGCGCGGGCCGGATGTGTACCATTCATAAGCCGATTCCATGGCTTTTGGCGATAGCGCGTCTTGCTCAGAATGAGGATCATCAATAATCAAAAGGTCTGCGCCACGACCCGTAATCGCGCCACCCACACCAGCGTAATACGATTCACCCTGTTGATTGGTCGTCCAGCGGCCAGCCGATTTGTTGTCTGCCTCCAGCTTCAAATCGGGGAAAATGTGCTTGTACTCAGAACTATCAATGATGTTTCTGACGCGGCGACCGAATCGCACCGCCAATTCTGCCGTGTGGGTACATTGAATGAGCTTCAGATCACCACGAAGACCCATCATCCACGCCGGTAGATAAGTTGAAGCAAATTCCGATTTGGTATGCCGAGGTGGTAGGCAAATAATTAGCCGCTTCAGCTTGCCTTGGGCAATTCGATTGAATTTTTCTCCGATAATTTGGTGATGACGGCCTTCAATAAATTGCGGCCATAAATTTTTAACGAAGGCGAGAAAGTCGGATTTACAGCCTTCTTGAACCTCCAATTGGTCATATCGGTTGAGAAGCGCTACGGCTTCCGCCTTATCCTGCTCAGAAAGGATGTCGAAATCTTTAAGGGATACAGATTCCATTCAAAAAGTATAGTAAAGGGGCCAAGCTAAAAGATAGTGACTCAAGCAGCTTGACCCCTAGGCGAATGCCCATTGACACGCAATGATCAACAAGAAAACGCCCATTTCAGTATAGCACCTAGACTTCGGATCAATCGTCGCCTTGAAACAACAGCGCCTCGGCTTCACGACGCCTAACGAGGCCACCAAGAACCTGACCACCGGCTCTATTCCATCGTTTGATCTCTGACGGAACCTGCACGTAATTTTCCTCATTCAAGACGCGCAACAAAGTCGATTCTCTAAGATTGGTTGGCCCAAGGTTGTAAACCCACGCAACCAGTGCATCGAATTGACTCTGTAGCAACGGAACATCGACCAAATCGTTGATGTAGCCCTCATATTCTTCAAGCTCGGTCGCCAGCATCTCTTCTGCTTCTTCTCGTGTGCAGGTATCACCTTCATTGACTTCTTTGGTATGGCCAAAGCCGATCGTCCATACACCAACGCTGTCTTGGTACGCATATACCACGCCATCTTTTTCTGGGCATCCTTCAAATCTCTTAATTAACGCCACGCCTTCCGCGGAAATACGCATACAACTACTCGTCGGTTTTATCCAGCTCGCGATAATATCCAATAATGCTGAGAACTTGCCTGATATATCTTTGCACCTCTGCCATGTTGCCGGAAAGATTTTCATAGCCCTTATTCGTTAATGAATACCAAGCCTGCGGAGGCGCTTCACCCTTCTTCAAATCCTCAACGTATTCTTCCATCGTGTCCGGGGTGTGAATTTTCCATTCCACCGGCAACGGTTCAATATGTGACGGTAACGGCGGGTGGTACAGGGGCGCTGGTTTTTCGATCGTCACCACTTCCACTGGCTTCACTTCTGGCGGCGTAAAACGCGAGCCGCCCATAAACGAACAGCCGCTAACTAGCGCTATCGTCAGTATCAGCAGGTTTTTCATCGAATTGCTCTGGATCCGTCATTTCTTTGAGTGCGGCACCAACTCTGGCAGTGCCACGATTGACCATCTTCTCGACAAGTCCCGGTTTGGACATTGAGAGCATATTCAGGTCATGCCGCGCAAACTTGGCCCGCAGATCCGTGACCGCTTCGTTTGCTTTGTTGTTGGCAGTTTGCAGTTGAGAGATTTGCGCCTGTTGTTGCTGCTGCTTCGCAATCTGCGATTCAAGATCGGCGTTTTGCTTGGCCACCGTGTTTTCTAACAGCTGCTGATTGTTCATCGCCGTCTGCAACTGGACCGCCATGGCCTCTTTTTCGGCCTCAGATTTGTCGTAATAGAGCTTGAACGCGCCGCCGAGTGCCACGAGAGCAAGACTTAAAACGATGGATAGCTTAAATCCCATGTTTCAGGGTATAGACTTTTAACGGCTCCGACTTCCCTTTCACCTGTATTGCGTCCACGTGCTCGGCCCAATCGGGCTTATATTGTACCGTAGATTCGCCTATGAGAATCCAAGCATCGTAATTGCGCGTCTGACCTTCTAATCGAGAGGCTACATTGACGGCATCGCCCAGCACAGAGTAATCAAATCGGCTTTGACTGCCCATGTTGCCCACCACGCACTGCCCTGTATTGATACCAACACCAATATTCAAATGGGGAAGACCTTCTTCGTCCAGTTGACGATTCAGATCATCCAAAATATTGAGCATGTCTCTAGCTGTCAGCATGGCCCGTTCCGCGTGATCTTCACAATCTAAAGGAGCGCCCCAAAACGCCATAATGCAGTCACCCATGAATTTGTCCACGGTTCCACCATGACGGAGCACACAATCGGTCAATTGCGTCAATAATCGGTTGATCAGCTCAACGAGAGCCTGCGGATCCGCCTGTAGCTTCTCCGAAATCGGTGTGAATCCAACAATGTCCGAGAAAAGAAAAGTCATGGTCTTGGTTTCGCCGCCTAACCGAAGCAGCGATGGATCATTTTCGAGCTGCTTGACAAGATCCGGCGATACATAAGTGCCAAATTGTCCACGAATCTGCAATTTTAGGCGGTATTCGGCAATCATTCGTCGCGCAATGCCCGTTCCACCCACAAATAGGGCAGTTATGGCCGGAAATGCCCCATCAACGAGAAAACCGAGGCGAACATAGCCATAAACGGACGCAGAGGCCGCTAGAACGCCACTCCCAATAACCCATGCACTGACCCAAGTGACCGCTAAAAACCTCGCGGCGGTCGCTGCAATGGCTCCGAAAATCACCATGACAAAAATTTCCATGATTAACGCCCAATCTGGACGTATCGGGGCCGTTCCTTGGATCAAAGTCTCAAAAAGTGCCGCTTGAATGCGATGCGGGTGCAATTGACCCACTGGTGTCGGCACCATGGGGCTAATTCCAGCCGCGGTGACACCAACAAACACAATTCGTCCATTCATGTCCTCTGGAAACGTCGTATTCCAGTCCACCCAGACACGACCCATGCTGTCTGTTTGAATCGTGTCGAACTTTGGCACGCGAACCGCCTGAATTCCGGCATCACCCGCTTTCACCTGATAACTTGGATCACCCGCCAGACCGCGCAGCACGTCTAAACCGAGTGCTGGGTACAAAGCGTCTTGGACGCGCAGAATCATGGGTATCCGGCGAACTAAACCATCAACTTCCGGGGCCGAGTTGACGATGCCGGTGCCTACGGCTCCATTCTGCAACACATCCACATTCGGCAAGATGCCGGGATATGCGATCGCGCGTTCCATGACTGGACCCATGGTTGATACGCCGATATGCCAGCCCTCTGGCCGATCTTCCTGAATGGCAACCGCGGATAAGAAGGTTGGCACCACCTGCATACTCTCCGCAAAGGCCTCATCGCCACCAAAGCGGTCCTCTTCTGGGAATAACACCGAATACACCACGGCGGCAGCGCCCTGTTGTTGTAATTGTCGATTGAGAGACGCCAGCTCTTGTCGTGGCCAAGGCCATTGGCCTTTGGCTTCTAGTGCAGCTTCATCGATGTCGTAAATGGCGAGATATTCACTCGGTTTTGGCTCACCTAAAGAAAAAAGTGCATCGAAGTATTTGAGACGTAAGGTTTCGACAGGCCAGGGATCAAAGATACGCAACGCCACCAACCCAATAAGGACTGCCAGCGCATGTTTCATGTGAAACATTAGTTCTCTTGCATAATCGAAATGGTCTTAGTGCAGTTGCTAGAGCAGTTGAAGGTTGCCGAGTAGCTTTTGTTCGTTGTGCCTTTCTGCACCACGGTCACATCGTAGTCATCGGTATAGAACTTGATGTTGCTGGTATGCGAGCCATTACCCTGCTGCGTTAGCGTCAGCTCACCATCGTCAGCCCCGTACCAGAAAACGTCTGCATCTTTATTGCCCGATCCCTTCTGAATCAAACGGGTGTCATTGCGATGAGCACTGCCGGAGTTGTAGACGTAGGCGTTGTGATCTCCGCTGCCTTCTTGCGTGATCCAGATGTCGCCGTCGTCCCCGAACGAGATGATCTTCCCGTAATGACTTTCGCCATCCTGTTCAATTTTGTACGAATTATCGACGCCTGATCCGAGGATCCACGATTGATGGTCGTTGCCGTCCTGGGTGATGCGACTCGTGGACCCGCTCTCGTCCATATCGATGACTGAATAGTTACTGTTACCCGTAACTGTGGTTATCCAACTCTGCCCGTCGTGATTTGACCAGACCGACTGCGAATAAACTACATTTGAATCTCCGCTCACGTCGACGGTGATCGTCGCCCCGTCACAGGTGTGATTGCCTACGAGCGAGTTATCAAAGCTGCCTAAACCGCAGTAGATGCCCGTGGTATTGCTGCTGCCCGCCTGCGATGCGGTGATCGTTGTCCCAGTCCCTTGCGTCTGGATGGTGATGAGATTGTCACCAGCAAGGCTATGGAGACTGAAAAATAATAATGGTGTTATCACCCGCACCATTTACTTCTACCTCCATGACTGTCTCGACACTGTTCACATTCAGATAAGTCGCCGCGTACTTATCCACTGCTATATCAAATGTGTTCGTGCCCTGATGGAAAAAATACAGATACGACCCTTCTACAAACGTGTAGGTCTGTAGCTCAGGATCAAATCCTGGGATGATCCCTGAGAGTTCTATTCCATCTAGCTCTCCACCTGCTTCTTTTTTCTTTTTAGCTCCAGTATCCATCATCGCCAGCAAGTCCACTAGGAAATCAAAGCTCAGAAGATCGATGTCTAGGCGGGTGATCTCTTCCTCT
>VTLG01001268.1_pt1 | contig 14997 bp, 27 predicted proteins | sample 4694571 | NCBI WGS metagenome assembly VTLG01 (sample SAMN12604809, study PRJNA352737) | marine metagenome | biome: ENVO:00000447; feature: ENVO:00000209|ENVO:00000569|ENVO:01000036; material: ENVO:00002151; isolation source: viral sequences binned using virsorter ...
GCTGTTCCAGCTACAAACCCAGCATTAGTACCTATTTTATTGAAAAAAGATATTACTGGCAATGAAGCTAAAGCTAATTTAGAAGAACCACCACCCCTTGCAGGGTCATAAATTACTTCAAAATCAGATAATAGGTCATCATATGTCCATTGAGCTGCTGTATTAGACTTGTAATAAGATTTATCAGCTGTATATGACAATTGGTCACCGCCAGCTTCAGCTGTTGAATTTCTTATTACTTGGCCAACAACACCATCAGTATATTGAATACCGCCTTGAGTAGCTTGTTGTCCAAAAAGCATTGCTCTTTCAATATCAACTTTATGTTCTCTTAATTTAAGATTCCATAAACGTGACCATTCATCAGAGTAACCTCTATAAACAGTAGCTCTAGCAGTATTTGACATTTCACAAGCTGTTTTAAAGATTTGAGTATATCCAAATCCATTATCAAGTGTTTCTGACCATACATCTGGAGCACCTGAACCTTCAACAAATGAAGTACCAATCACAGTGCATTGAGCATTATCAGCAATAGTCATTGCTGCTCCACCAACTGTTGAAACTGAAGTAACTTGACAAGTTGTTGAAGAACTTCCTTGTACAAGTGAATTAATTCTAACAGTTCCAAAGGAAGGCAATGTACCACTATCTGTTGCATTTAAAGATACAGCTACAATCATTCCTGGAATTAACCATGAAACTGCAGCTCCACCAACTGTATCAAATATCAATTCCATATCGTTATCTTCTGCTACAAGTGTTGCTCCACCTGTAGATAAGAAACTTCTATCGGCTATCGATATTTTCGTTCTATCTTCCAAAAATCGGAATTGACTATCCGACGTTGGAACTTTTCCTACTTTTGACAAATATACAAAAAACGGAGACTCTTCTGGAGACAAATCTGCGACCCTATCGCTAAAATCATACAGCCGTCTAGTACTTAACGAAGCACTATCGGTTGTAGCACCACCAGGAGTTCCGAATTTTACTTGCCCACTATTGTAAGCCATTTTATTCTCCTTAGTTTATATTATAAAACATTTTTACGGCTACCAGCATTCACAATATTATCCCACATTGAATCATCATCAGACTTTGGACCTTTAGGACGCTCTCCTGCGAGAACACCTGTAGGTTGAGGCTGACTTTGTACATTACGTACTTGGTCAAGTGGATTATCATTATGACTCTGTGCTGGAGCCTGAGACACAGCTTTCCACATTTTAACAACATTCTCTAAGCCATACTCCGCAGGATGTTTATCAGCAAACTCCATAAAAGAACTAATCTCTTGCTCATTCATCCCTTGAGATGATAATTGCGATTGAAGATTACTTCTTCCTGTTTGTTGACGTATTCCTTCGGTTGCTTGGCCTACAGCGTTATTAACGGTTTGCTGCATTTCTTGCATCCTAAATTGATAAGATGCTGATGCTGGGTCATTATAGGCTTCCCATGGGTCAAACTCGTCTGGCTTTAACGCTACTTGAGGTTCGGCTTGTGGTTGACCATTCGCCTGAGTTTGGATAGCTTGCACTACATCAGGACGTGATTCCAAAAATTTACCAACTTCTTCGTATTGTTTTAGCTTTTGATTCTCCGCAGATAGTTTGTCCTTCTCAGATTGGAAGTACTTGGCCTGTTCTTCCCAGTTCTCAGTAGAACTCTCCTGCGTATTAACCTGTTCATCTTGCCCTATAGAATCAGTGGTTTGTCCCATATCTTCATTAAATGGAACTCCAAATTCATCTACGTTTTGATTTTGATTATCTGTCATTATAATCTCCTTTTGCTATTTCTCTTTACCTTTTTGAGTTTGACCACGTTTCTCATGTTCTGTATTTAAACGTAATTTCTCGGATTCGAGTTTAACAGCGTTACTAAGTCTACCGACAGCGATTTTGCTGTCAGCCTTGGAACTTTGTTCATGTTCCTTAAGTCTTCCTTTAAATTTCTCAACTTCAGTTTGTTTACGTAAATTAACCGCTTCTCTATCTCTAGTTTGTAAATCACCGCTTAATTTCTTAATTTGCTCTTTAGCACCTTGAAGTTGTTGTTGTAATTGTTCAACGACATCCATTCTTTGTAAAATTCCTTGTTTATCAAATATTTCTGTTTTCTTAAGAGCTTCTTGTCTATCAATAAGACCAGCTTGGAATGCTTCCATATATACATTCCATTCACCCCATTTATTTGAAGGCATTGTTGAGTTACCTATAACTCTAATATCGAATTGCCCAACAGATATATCATTTTCAATATTTTGCAATTCTTTAGTTTTATCATCATATAATTTTTTATTTATTGTATATTCATCAATATCGTTATTTGGCTGTACAATTCTAAATGTTTTTTTGAAGTCATAATGAGACTTAGCAAGATTATATACAACTCGTCCAAGTCTCTTTAGACTTCCCTCAATATCACGAAGCTTTGATTTGGAACGCCTTTGACCAAAGTCTTCAAGCATCATTGTGGCTGACGAGGTTTTAGGTGCAACCTCCGTGTTCCCTTGCATCATTTCAAAGATGCCCATATTTAGGTCGATATACTTTTCGACCATTTGAGGTAATTGTAATATTGAACTAGCCAACGGTGCTGGCTGTGGAAAATGCGGTTCCCCAAGAGATGAATCATATTCTATTGTTGCATTCGGATTTGCCCAATCACGTTCTAATTCTTCCATATCATGGACACTTCCTTGAGGTACGAGTAACTTGAGGCCTGAAGAAGCTTGAGCATGTGAGGTAATTAATGATACCGTCTTATTGAGGAACCTTTGAAAATCTTTATTCTTTCTAATATCACTCATTGGATAAGGAGTGTTTGTCCATATATTTGGAGCTGGAACTACAGGATATACATCTGTATCTAAAACTCTTTCATATAATACTACTTGACCAACACAACATGTAATTTTAATTCTTGTTTGCATTACTTCAACAAAATCAATCATCTTTTCATCAACAGCTAATCTTGTTTTTTCATCTTGCATAACTTTGCCTAAAGCAGTTTCATTAAGAATCTTTTCATCACCAGTTTGGAGATTTACCATTCTAAAGTATGGAACTTTAACTTTAGAGAATGATTCAATTAATCGATATTTATCTAATTCAAATGTATCATAATCTCTAACTACATCAGGAGTAAACCTAGCCTTTGCTTGAGCATTAGTAGATGAAGGATAATCTTCTTCATGATTTATTGTATCAAGGTCATCAATAATAGCTTTTTCTTCACCTTCGGCTACTTGCCCTAATTGTGGATATAAATCTAATAATTGACGCTTTGTAAATATAGTTGATAGCATTATACCTGATGCATCATCAAACCAACGACTTCTTGAATTTGGGTCAACTACAACACGAAATGGGTCAACATAAGTAAATTTAACTTCACCTCTACCATAATCAGATTCAGTATCAATATATGAATAAAAATAACCTAGACCCGTAACAGCATAATCATGCACTACTTGCTTGAAAGTTTCATCACCATCAGATAAATCCCAAATATACTCAAGTATTACTTTCCATACATTTGCAAGTCTATTATCAGAATCTTCTCTTCCAACAGCTGCAAACTTTGGTGGCTTAGATGTTATAATTGCTTTGAATTGTTCAATAGCCGAATATAGCCTATCCATAGGCATAGCCGATTGATTTCGTTCTGCAAGAGCATCCATTTCTTCTTGAGAAAAATGATTCCCTAAATAGAAGTCAATATCTTCTCTTGCTTGTATATCCCAATCTTTGCGAGCATCAGACCAACGGTCCCACAGCTCACGTATTTCTTTTACTCTAAAATCTTCTTGAATCATGGTCGATAATATACTGATAAATTATTGTTAAATGCAAATTACAGTCTCCTTCCTGTCATCCAGTCATATAGTTTCCGCTTATACGCATAAGCTCCATCTTTGTTCCGTTCTTTCTTTTTATTGCCTGCTTTTGGATTTCCACGTGCAAATTGAGTGGATAACCAAAAAGCATCAATACAGTCATCATGTGAACCTTTTGGGAAATCTAACAACTCTCCAATCAATTCATGATGATTTTTCTTTAAATGAACAGCTCCTTGTTTGAACATTGGCTGTAAACCTTCAAATAGTCTGTCTTTCTTCTTTTTATTTCCGTATCCTTTTATTCCCTTTTCAATTCCTGGAATAAATAAACCTTCTTTTTTACTACGTTTATATACATAATCTCTTAACATCTCTTGATATGCAATAGTTTCAATATTCACTCTTTTAACTGGTGAGTATCGTTTAAAGATTTTAAATATTTCGTCTGCACATTCCATTGGTAATACTCTTTTCCTCCAATACTCAAGCACGTAATAATCAAAATCGGAAGTGACACCAATGACCATAATAACGCTAAAATCACTATAGCTAGAGAGTGACGAAGCAGGGTCAACACCGATATAGATATTGATGTATTTTTTAGAATCATCATCCAATTTAATATACCAACTATCATTTTGCTCATCAAATCTTGCACTACCTTTATAATACCCATCGTTAATATCCTCCTCACTAAATATCTGGTCTTCAGGAGATTTAGCTTGGTTCATATACTCTTGGTAAAACTTGGCAGGGGTGCCTGAATCGATATAAAATTGTTTTCTTTCTTCTAGTTTCTTAAGTGGCCATCTTGAAGGCCATAGCGGAGTACCATCATCTAGTATAGCTTTATATGTTACAACATCCCATGAAAAGTCTTCACCGCTCTTTTTTGCATTATTATGCTCTCTTACAATTCCATTTAAGAATGAATCATAATGAACAATTGTTCCATTACACCATAAAAATCCATTTTTATCAAAATCAATAGCTGGATAGACAGCAGCAGTTACCCAGTTCTTTATTTGAAGTCTTCCTTCAGGAGTTTTAGTATTTAACTCTGATTCGAAGTCATCAAGTATCATTCCAGTATATCTTGTTGATAATTGCTTTTTACCACGCAATCTTTGAGATGTACCCTTTGCAATTAAACGACAACCATTATTTGTAGTAAATTCGCTCTTTGTCCATTTATCTCCTTGCAAATCACCAAAATAGTAATGAATTGCAGGATTTTCATAGATATGAGTCATTATCCAATTTAAGTTATCAATCGCTTGGTCTTGGGCTTCACCTATCCAAGCAATGAACTCAGGATTATCTTTTGTTGCAAATAGGAATCTATGTAGTACTGCGGTAGCTGCTAAAGTGGATTTAGCATGGTCCCTAGGTAAAACTAGGGCTAATTGTTGTATTTCTTTATTAATTAATAATTTTCCAACTTTATTGTGGAAATTAGGTGTATCGGATGCTAAAAAGTCTTGAGGTGAAAATAACTTGCCAAATGTAATTAAATCATTATATGCTAAATGAAGTATCTCTTCATTCTTTGATACATCCCCATTAAGATTTAAATTAGCCATTTATTTTTTAAATAAGCCATTTACATGTTGATTGACAATAGATTTTACTTTCGGGTCTAATTGTTTCCTTTGTTGCTTTTGTTGCATAAATTGACTAAAAGGCAATCCTTGAGGCCCAATAGGGTCAGGTTCCCCAAATGCAGATTCACCTACGCCTTTAAATAATGCATTAACTTCTTGAGGATTTCCACTCATAAGTTGAATTAATTTTTGAGCTCCTATTACTGGATGAAAATTCTCAGCTACATTAGGGCTAGGTATCATTCCTTTAATCAATTCAAAAAAATCTTTATTTTTATTATCAGTTATCAATGTATCAATATTTTCATGAGCATTAGCAGTTGCCCCTGCAAGCCCTCCTTGTGGCTGATTAAATTGCTGTAACATCAAGGCACTTGGAAGAGCTCCACGTCTTGGCCCACCTGGAGGGGCTGCTAAGTGCAAAGTATCACTTTCAAAAGGATTATAGGGGTATTTTTTATCTATCATTTTATCTCCTTAATTTTATATCTTTAAACTTCTACGGTACCATCCGTACCAAAATTTCATTTGCTTAGGATTAGCTATTACTATCTTTGCAAACTTTAGGACTCTAAAAGCTCTAACTCGTTCCAAACTTAGGTTTTGTATTTCTTTTATTGTATTTGGTCCTATTTTACCATCAACTCCTATATCAGCACCTTTACCGTTAGCAGTCTCTTGGAGCACCTTAATTGCTCCACTTATTCCAAAATTTACGCACATATCGAAATATATTGCTTGAAGTTTAGTTGGAACCTTATCACACTTACCTCTAACCCAATAATCATCCCAATATATGTCAATTGCATCATCTTCACTTAAATTAAATATATCTACATCGGGATATGCTCGTTTACTTATACCAAAATTAGTCTCACCACCCTTATCAGTTGAGTCATTTACATAGCCACCTTCTTCTTCTAAGGTATGATTAACTATTTCAAAAAACTCTTGAGGTCTTTCTTCAGCCATTAAGCTTCTCCTTCAACATTCATCGTTCCGTATAACACGGTAGGTTTATTAGTTAAGGTAAATTGAGAGTCACAGTATGGACACATCCATTCTTCAACTTCATCAAATTCATTCAAAATTCCAACTCTCTTTGAAATCTTGTTATCTAAATACAAATTACGCTTGCAGATAGGACAACTATCGTTATCCTTCTTTCTCCGCATGAGCGATGAGCTCTTTATTGCCATTAAGTGCCTCCAGTTGTTCAGGTGAAAAACCAGCCCATACAGTCAATTGTTCTGATTTAGTGTCTTGAGTATCAAATAAACCTGCAATCTTCGTCAGACTTTCCAATGCCCTTAAGCAATCAGACTCTCTATCCGCCATATCGACCAGATTTTTGTATTTTCCTATAATCCACTCAGGACTAACACCTTCAGAGGCTAAACATTCTTGAATTTCTTTCTTAATCATCTTTTGTACACTTTCCGTTTTTAGTAAACTACTTGTTCTGTGCTTGATATATGATTCACTTTTTGCATCAGGGTGAGATTTTTTGTATGCATCAATAGCATTATCCCCTTTTGCAACATATTGAGCAAATAATTGTTGTTTTCCACTAACTCTATCGGTATCAAACGAATGTTTGCCCGAAAATGAGTAGATATTATCAACAATTCCTTTTTCTCCTAACATTTGAAACTTACTACTAATATCAAATGTTCCACATAATGTGCGGATGCACATATTTTTACCAATCTTAGACAATCTAAGTACTTGACACACATATCCATCATCGGTTAACACCCAATCACCTTCATAAGCTAATCGCCAATCTTCAACAATTGCGGTATCTTGCACAAATGCTTGAAATTCACCTAAATCATCATACAAATAGTGCCTAGTATCTTTAATGTCCTTGAAATCCATGAAATAATATAAGACAAAAATATTATAATTTGCAAATTAGCCCCCTATTGTTAACATATTAATATGTATACATACTAATATATATATATATATAAAGAATAAAAAAAAAGAATATTCTAAGAAAAAAAAAGCTAAAAATTATTCCAAAAATATATTTTCAAAAAATTGTGTTAGAATGAGTGTGGGTCTTTTTTTGTCGATACACCCCCGTTGAAAGTTCCGTTGGGGTTCGAGTATTAGGTTGAATTTTTCAACACCTTTAAATGAATTAAACTTTTTAAATAATGTAGAAGAAAAAGAAGAGCAACAAAAAACCCCGCTAATAATGCAGGGTTTATTGTTTAATACGTAGTATTGCCGACCTTATTATTTTATATAACCGTTATAATATAAACTATTATACAAGATGTTTAATTGAATTGATTTAAGTTTATATTGTTTAACTATACTAAGACAACTAAACATCCCAAGTGTTATATGACTATGATATGTATTTAGTTTACGCATATGATGTTTAATATGTTTAATATCTACAATTATTAATACACCTTCAAGTATGTTTAAGTTACGTTTATGTTCTCTTACTATATTGCTATTGTTCATTGCATACATATTATTATATACTCCTTTATTGGTTACACGTTTATCAAACATTATCATTGTTTCTCAATCTAATAATAATATCATCTATTACTTGATTTACTAATAAATCCCACTCTTTAATACTATAATTACCTTGATTAGTATCAATTTTATGCGTTTTTAAATGTTGATGAATATCATAAATATTACTCTCGATGGCTTTTATATCATCTTTTAGTTCTTTACAAAACGCCGTCAAGTATTTAACATCATTTTTTAAATCATCTTTTAATACTTGCATTTCATCTTTAATATCATTTATATCATCATATTTTAAATAATCATCACTTGAACCCATTTGATTATAAATAATATCATCTACATCATATTCATTAACTTTATCATTTACATCATTTTCAACATCATTAATATCATTTTCACAATTATTTAGTCTTGTATCAATGTTATTAATAATATCATCATATTTAATTATATCATCACATAATATATATTTAATATTATTATATATCATATTTAACTTGTTTTTAATTTTATTTATATATTTCATTTTGTTTAATTCCTTATTTTATTATTGTTTATTGTTTACATAGTAATATTACATACATTATTTATATTATACAACTATTTTAAATAATACTTGATATAGGTCTTATATTGTTGTATATTGTATAAGCTTTTTGACATAGATATATTATACTTGTGATAAAAATTTAGTAAATCAGTAAAAGTAAACAATAACAAAGTAAAGGAAAAGTAAACAATGACTTTAAAAGATAAACTAAACATAAAACAAGCAACAAAAACAACAACAAGTAAAAAATCATCAATTGAAGATAGTTTGCATAAATTGATTTATACGGCAATTGACAAAGCAATAAAAGAGAGTGAATTTAGTCAATATTATAATGATAATTTAACAATTGATACGTTCGTCCAAGACAAAGCAAACGAAGTAAAACTTGTTGAAGTTCGTAATGCTAGAGCAATTACAATACCAATTGACAACGTAAAACTTACGAACAACGAAAAAACCCACACAATAAACAAAGCAATGAAAGTTGGAGAAGTTCAAGTTTATTTCAAAGGGATAAAAAAACAAGTTGCTGAATATCTACCAACACCAAAAAACAACAAGTAAAAACAACGAGTAAAAACAACAAAGTCCATCAGTAGAAATATTGGTGGGCTTTTTTGTTATATTCAATTTATATATCTACTGAAATTTAAAGTAAAAGAAAAGGAACAGCAATGCAATTTGATGAAAATAAATATAAGATAGTTAAAAGGAAAGGACAGCACGGAGTACAATATTTTATTACTGAAAAGTATCGTGCTTGTGAAGGCTGTGCAAAACATATGGAAAGAGATTTAATGCAATTACTTACATGGACTGATAAAGATGATTACAATCGTAGTCTGTTAGTATGTCGTAAATGTAGATATGAAGCAATTGAAATGTTCAATGAATCAGAAACAAGATTTGTTCAATAAGGAAAGGAAAGCTGATGAAAAGCAAAGTGATAACAATCACATATAGTGCTGAAAAGAATGACGTGTTTCATTATAGAGTAGAAACATGGAAAGGAAAGAAATGCCTACTTGGTTGGCCAGGGACAGATAGTGAAGATGACTGTAAGTATGATATAAGCTGTTTATCAGATTTGTCTATGTATGAGTTTTATAGACTGTATCAACATTTAGCTACAAATGGACATTTACTTAATTTAGAAGAAACTGTATGCAATCAAACACCAATATTTGCTGATAATCAGTGGAATATAGCAAAATTATTAGAAAAAGTAGAAAAGGAGTAGCTGATGGACGTAAATGAAATAACAAAACAAATAATGATGATTAATAATACTGATGACCTTAATCATATAAAAAGAATGCTTGTAATGAGAAAGGAAGACCTAGCAAGAGACTTGAAACGGGTTCTTCAGCCAGGCGATAGGGTTAAAATTGATAGCACAAGGATAACTGAAGGTGTCGTCTATAAAGTTAATAGAACTAAAGCTGTTATTAAAGATGATAACGGTCAGGGATGGGATATACCACTAACAATGATAAGAACAGGGGAATAAATGCAAACATTCTTACCATATGCCGACTTTCAAAGAACAGCCAAATGCTTAGATGACAAGCGTTTAGGTAAACAGAGAGTTGAGTGTATGCAAATACTAAAAGCAATATACATACCTGATTATGGGTGGCGACATCATCCTACTGTGAAGATGTGGAAAAATTACCCACATGCATTACAGTCATATATGAATACATGTATCAGGGAGTGGATTGATAGGGGTTTTAAAAATACTATGCCAATAGAAAAAACAGATAGCTTTATAGAGTTGCCACAGTGGTTAGGCAATACAACACTACACGCAAGTCATAGAAGTAACCTGTTGCGCAAGGATACGGAGTTCTACAGCAAGTTCAAGTGGAAAGAAAATGACAGTATGCCTTACTTTTGGTGTGGATTTAGTAAAAAAGACAATAACAATTATAAACAGGAGAGAAGTTATGAGTAAACAACCAAAATGTCCATTCAAGGACGCAATAGTAGGAACTGAATCAGAGATAGCAACAAATCCATTTACAGGACAATCATGTGAATTACCACCTGAAGCTGTAGCAACATATGATGTTCTTAAGGGAGCTGAAATGTTAGGCCAGCATCATATTGTTCGTCAAGGACTTGACTGGTTCATTGACAATTACCCAAAAGAGTATATGACTCTGTTAGATTAATTATAGGTAAAAGCTGGGAGCCAATAACTGGTCCTGTAAGTCCTAGTGTAGAGATGTTAAGTCTGAAAATACATTAGGCAAAGGAATATGTGAGGCTCTCAGTACAAATTTTGAAACAAAGGAGATTGTATGTTTTATTGTTATAAAATAACCAATACTATTAACAGTAAGGTTTATATAGGTATAACATCTGATATTAAAAAGAGATGGAGAGAGCACAAGTGTACATCTAAAACCTCAGGTAAGCCTTTATATAGAGCTATCAGGAAGTACAATTTATCTAAGTTTACTATTGTTGAGCTCTGTTCGATGACTGATTGGGAAGCAATAGCTCAGTACGAAATAGATACTATTGCTAAACATCAATCTACTGATATGTCTAAAGGATATAATCTTTCAGATGGTGGTGAAGGTGCATATGGTGTTAAGAGAACTAAAGCTCAAATAGAAGCTCAGAAGCTTAGAGCATCAAAATGGTCTCAGGAAAATATAAAGTATCTTACTGGTTGTGCTAAAAAGCAAATGTCTGACCCTAAAAATAGAGAATTGTCAAGACAGGGAGCTATAAAACAATGGAATCAAATGTCTTATAATGAAAAAGAAATCAGGTCTAACAGGATGAGTGATGAAAATAAGATTAGATGGAAAAACAAGTCATACATTAAAACATTAATGAAATCTATCTGTAAACCAGTAATAGGAAATGGAGTTAAATATAAATCAGTGACTGATTGTGCTAAAGCAAATAATGTTGCTCCAAATACTATGACTTTAAGATGTAAGAATCCAAAAAATAAAGAATTTTATTATATAAAACAGTAAGGAGATGTAATGGATATAACCAAACAGCAATGGGAAGCATTTAAGCTTACTCAGAGGCTTGCAAAGAAGATGATGTATGATATATTCTCACCAGAAGCAGTAAGAGATAGTGGTCTGGATAAGGATACATACATGTACATAATTAGTCATAAAGCTGAATTGCATGAGCAATATGATAAAGGAGATACTGATGAGTAAAGAACGAAACTTTGTACTCAAACCAATAGAAGTAACAGATGACCATTTGGACAGCATACTGGTTGGATGTTTTGAAGGTGGTAGTAATTACTGGATAAATGAAATAAAAGTAGCCAAAGATGATTACAAAGGCAAGAAGTATGCATCTGAGTGTGTGGCAGCAGGTGGTGAGGTATGGATATATGCTGATGGTGGAGGGCAAACCCTATTGACAAAAACTAGACTTATCAATGGATTGCAGATGTACCTTGATGAGAGCAAACATAAGAATTGGCCAGATGGTGGCGATGCACAGACAGATGATTTAATACTACAATATGCACTGTTTGGGGAGATTGTTTATGGATAAGGAGATATTATGAGAACACCAGATAAAATAGACAGAGCAAGTATTGAGCAGTGGCTTGGCACAGGCAATCAGCTAGACGAAGCTATTATTATACTTGTTGATATGTTTAATGGGGATTACCCAATAGAAAATTTCAGGGAGGATGTATTATCATACTTTCAACCTGATGACAGAGATGAGAGCTGGATAACATTTACACTTCCAGATAAAGATAAATAACAACGAAAGGAGACAGTATGGGATTTGACTTAAGTGGAGTAAATCCAAAGATGAACATGAAACCTGAAGAACTTCCTGTGTATAATAAATACAACAGTATGGACTTTAGGGAAAAATGGGAAGCACTTGATAAAGATGAAAAGCTGAAAGAACAGTACTTTGAAGAACACAGTAAATATGAAGAAGCTAATCCAGGCGTGTATTTCAGAAACAATGTGTGGTGGTGGCGACCATTATGGACTTTTGTATGTGACCATTTTGCAGATGTGCTGCATGATAATGACTGTGAACGGGGTAACTATAATGATGGGCATCTGATTGATGAAGATAAAGCAATGCATATAGGCGTTGGACTAACAGCTATGCTTGAAGATGGCACAATACAGTCATATCAGGACTTTTATGATGCAGAGCTCAAGGCATTACCGCAAGTGGATTGTAGAGTCTGCGATAATAATAATCGTGGATACAAGAAGAAAAAAGAATGTAAAGCCTGTGAACAAACAGGATTAGTAGATGATTGGGCAAAATCATATCCATTTGATGTGGAAAATATCAGAGAGTTTGCTACGTTCTGCTTAGAAAGTGGGGGATTCACAATATGCTAGATACAGCAATAACTTACTTAACATTGGCACTGGCAGGCATATTCATAGCATATATAGTAGTTGCATTAGTAGCATATTACTTTCTATGTATAGCTGAATGGTTTCAGGAAATTGATAACAAAGGGGGTAAATAGTGCTTGACTTAATATATTTAATATTAGCAGTTTTTATAATTATAACATTATACGATAAATGGAGGTCTGTGTGAGTAAAGATATAATGGAACATAAGGTAATAAAACTGAATCAAAAATGTTTAGAGCTGGAAGAACGTGTTTGTTTTCTTGAAGCTACAATATATAGGTTCAGATTAACATTAGAACCTGGAAAGGTTAAGGCAGATGATATTGAAGAGTTCTGCGAATTGGTAGATGATTATTTTAATTCAATGGAGGCAATAAAAGGTGGAAACAAAATTGGACTTGCTTAAATGGTCAAAGATGTCAGGTAAGCTTGAAGGACTACCTGCTCTTAATACAGATACCACAAGTAATAAATTCTGTATAGAACGAAGTAAAGACACTAACTCAATATGTAGTTCCTGTTACTCATGGAACATGTTACGTACATTCAGAAAAAATGCTGTTCCAAGATTTCGTGAGAATAGCAGAATCATTTCTGAGAAAGTGCTGAACAACAATGAATTACCACATCCAATGAGTACAGTTGCAAGATTTAATGGACATGGTGAGCTAATTAATAGAAATCACGTCCAAAACATAGTAAACCACGCATTATTTTACCCCAAGGTAACCTTTACCCTTTGGACAAAAAAAGATGGCTTAATTCGAGCATTTTTTAATAAGCACAAAAAACCACAGAATTTAATACTGATATACAGTAATGATAAAGTGGACTGTATTTATAAGAAAGTGCCGAAATATTTTGATAAAGTATTTAATGTAGTCAGTAAGAAAAATGACTATGTTAATTGTGAAGGCAAATGTATCGACTGCCTGAAATGTTACGATACACAAGATAAATCAGAACAAATAGTGGAGGTGATAAAATGAAAAGTAAACAAGAGATACTGGACTACTATTACGAGTGCGTAGAGCTGGTTGATGGAGATGGATTATTAGAGCTAGATGACTGGGCTTGGGCACATTTAGAAGGTCAGAAGAAAGCTTTAGGATTAGTGTTAGAATTAGACAAACAGGAGGACGAAGATGAGTAAAGATTACACATGGCATAATGATACCCTTGCTGATATACTTATGACAATAGCAGCAATACCTTGTGTTGATGAATTGTCAGATGATACACTTAAAGAATTTGCTAATGAACTACGAAAAGTAGATTCATTGGTTGATGATTTAGGAAATGCACTGACAAAAGCACTTGATGAAAATGAAATGCTAAAAGGCAGAATACTTGACTTAGCAGGAAGGATAAATAATGACTGATGCATTATATGACCTACTGTATATAATAGATATACTTATTTCTGTTATATTTCAAATAGGAATACTGTATTTAATACACAGATACATAGAAGTTCGTAAAATAAAACAATAAAAAAATAAAATAATATTTGATATATATAAAATTATTTAATAAATTTATATATTGTTTATTAGCTATATAAGGAGACTAATATAAAATGAATAAAGAACATACGACATTTTTAGTTAAAAATATTCCAACTAATTTATGGAAAAAATTAAAAATGAGAAACATATCAGAAAATGATGAGAATATTAATGACATAATGCTGAAACTTATCAACAGTTATGTCAAAAAGGGAGTGAGTGCGTGAGGTCCGCATTTGACCCTGTTGGGCTTGAAGAATACTATTTAGAACATATCAATAAAAAGAATGAAGAAAACTATCAGAATAGATACGTTGGCAAGGAAGATTACTACCATGCTAGTGGCGCAGGCTTCTGTTCAAGGAAAATGTATTACCAATCAATTGAAAAAGCAGAGCCAACAAACGTAACACCTTCTGTGGGTAAGTTCAGGATGAGATTTGGTTCTATATTTCATGATGACTTTCAGGATGCACTTGTTAACAATATTAATATGTTAACAAATACTAATATATATAGTAACATAAAGAATAAAGAAAAAAAACATCTTAAAAAAAAGAAAGTTAAATTTCATGTTGAAC
>VTLG01001959.1_pt1 | contig 14997 bp, 8 predicted proteins | sample 4694571 | NCBI WGS metagenome assembly VTLG01 (sample SAMN12604809, study PRJNA352737) | marine metagenome | biome: ENVO:00000447; feature: ENVO:00000209|ENVO:00000569|ENVO:01000036; material: ENVO:00002151; isolation source: viral sequences binned using virsorter ...
ATTGTAGTAATGTCTTAATTTCACTAGCTGTCTGATCTGCTGTAGCAGAAGCTTCTATTGCATTTAGCTTAGAGTGGTCAGCATCTGTAAAGACATTTGAATCTGTTGCTGCTTCGACTGCTGTTCTAATTTCTGCATTAGTTTGATCAGCTGTAGCACCTGCTTCTATTGCATTTAGTTTTGTATGGTCAGCATCAGTGAATACGTTTGAATCTGAAGCAGACTCAACAAGAGTCCTTATCTCAGATGCAGTCTGATCAGCAGTAGCTGAAGCTTCTATAGCATTTAACTTACTATGATCAGCATCTGTAAAGACATTACTATCAGATGCGGATTCAACAAGTGTTCTTATCTCAGATGCATTCTGATCTGCTGTAGCACCAGTTTCAATACTATCTAACTTGATACCATCAGCAGATACATCTCTACCATCAACAGTACCTGTGGTAGCTATGTTTTGTGATCCAAAGTTAGGACTAATCTTTGTACCAGCTATTGCTGCACTTGCATTTACATCTGCATTAACAATTGTTCCGTCTTGAATCTGTGCTGACTGAATGCTTCCTGTTCTTTCTAAATATGCTTTTGTTACTGCGTCTTGTGCTGCTGTTGGGTCAGCTACGCTAATTAATTTATGTCCACCTATGTTTAGATTAGCTTGCATGGTACTAGTACCAAGTGCATCTAAAGCATTGTTATCAACCTCTTGTGCTACATATAGAATTTGGTCAATATCATTATTTAAATCCTCTGCCTTTATAGCTGAACCAGGGTAGAACGTTGCTTTCTTTGAATCATTATTTGTATCCCTGAAAATAATGATAGCTACTCCATTACCTGGAGCAGAATTCATTGAGATAGTTGTAGCGTTGGCAAATGAATATGTAGTTGTGGCTTGAGTAACACCGTTAAGTTTTACCTTAACGTCTGTCTCTGCTAAATATGGAAATGTAAATGAATAGTTCGTTGTAGAACCATTCCCTGTGTATGTAGTTTGTGTTGTAGCCATTTACGCTATGTATAAATTTCAAGGTGGATTATTTAAATTTCATATCTTGTAATTTTTTTATTTGCTTCTCTATGTTTCTTTGTCTCTTTCTATCACCAGATTGACCTGCTTTCTCACCTAATAGTTGTAGATCATGAATCTTCTCTAGGCGTCTTAGTTTCTCACCAAGGTTAGGATCTGAATCCATCTGAGCCCATGCAGCTTGCTTAGCTGCTCTGAACTTAGCTTCAATTAAAGGTCCATGAAGAGTACCGTCAGTATCGTAGATAGAACCACGTTCTCTGTTTCTCTCCATATCATTTATAGATTGACGTATATCAGGATTCTTAAATAGCTCTGCTAATTCACCTTCTAACCCTTGTTGTCCCATATAGAACTGGTATTTAGATTTAAGATCAGGATGACCTTCTAACCTTTGTCCATCAGGTCCAGTGTTAAATGCAGTAACTAGATTGACACCACTTCTCATAAGCAGTTCTCTAGTTTCATTAGTACCTACATTGATGTTAAAAGGTAGTATTCCATTGACTAAACGAGTCATAGGATCCCATGCACGGATCTTCTCACCATTGAGGATGTCATACTTATAAGGCATGAAACCATCTCTAGTAATTAGATCTGCATATAAGTTTCTATTACCTATACTTTGGAAGAAACCACTCTCAAGTTCTCTCATACCAGGGGATACCAACTTACCTATCTCATTTCTTAAACCAGATAAAGGTACTTGGTTGTTAGCAAAGTTAGCTAATACACGTTGTGCATCACCACCTTGGCTGGTAAGTAGATCTTGTAGCTGTAGTAAACCTGCTAAGAATGACTTGTTAGTTATGTTTGCACTGATCAAATAAGACAACTTACCAAACTGATTCGAAGTCCATTGATCACCCATAACCTTTTGAGCATCAACTGTATCTGCAATGAAACTAAAGAACATATTGAAAGGTTCTATTGCTTCATAACTGATATAGGTATCACCAATCTTGAATGATCTTGGCTGCCATTTACCTGACTGAATCCAAGAGTTTCTTAGTTGTCTATCAGGAGGACCATTACCAGTAACGTTTCCATTCAATGCCATCCAAGCTGCTGTACTTGTAAACATATAGCCAGTAGCCATACGTCCACGCATAACCGATTGAGCAAGCTCTAAATCATTAGCAGTCTTAATTCCATACTTAAGTAGATCAGGATTATCCCACTGCTTAGTCATGATGTCTACGTGCTCACCAATAAAGTTATTTAGTATTGGTGTGTATTTAGATGTCATCTTCAGTGCGTTAACACCTGTCCTAGCAAATAGGAAGAATGGTCTAAGGAATGGCATCTGATCGAATGCCTTATCTAGATCCTTAGCGAATCCAGTTAGTTCTTGAGTTAGCTTTGCTTCATCACCTGCAAACTTAGCCATCTCATCTGTGATCTGACCATCAGCTGAGAATACCTTTCCTTCAAATGCCTTCTCTGCATTACGAACTAGCTCATCCATATCCTTATCGGATACAACTTTACCAGTAGCAGCTAATCCATCGTAGACATCATCAAAAGCTAATTGCCTTAATCTACCTCTACCTATTATTTGAGAGAAGAATACGTCCATAGACTTCATCACTCTCGGACCATAGTTAAGGAATGGTGATTTGTTTACTTCTCTCATTGCATTGGCAAAGTGAGCTTGTGCCTTCTCACCTTGAGTACCAAACTGATCAAAGTAACTCATCATGGCATTCCACTCATTATCCTTTTTGGTTTGAGTGAAACCTCTCCAACCCTCTTCGTGTGTTGCGTATGAGTTGAAATCTTTTACAGCTTTCTTCCATGCATCGTTACGAGCATCGAGCATCGCACCCATAGAGGAGAAAGCACCTTTAGTTACACGATCATTTCTACCTAATGAACCTAAGACAGTAGCGACAGGACGCATGACTGTACCTAAACCTGTACCAATTAATGCTCGTACTGGTGTTTTAGGTCCAGACAACATACTGTTGACACCCATTGTCATGGCTTCATTCAATATGGCATTACGTTGATAACCATCAGCTCCCTTATAACCTTTTAACTTTCTCTTGAAGAAAGCATCAAAGTCTTTCATGGTTTGTTGATTGGTTCCACTGTTAGCAGAAAAATGTAAGAATGTCTCTAAGAGATCATCGTCTACATCATTTTTAAGTAGTTGCTTAAAGGTATCGTTTTCATTCTGTACTGACTCAGCAGCCATCTTCATGACTTTATCTTTCTCCATAACACCGAACCTTCTAAGGTTCCAAGATGATGCTACGGATGTTTCCTTTCTTAGTTTTCCTATGGCTGTTTTACGAGCCATAATCATATCTAACATTCCTCCATCAGCAGTGATATCAATACCATCCATAACGCTAAGACCAGCCTTTGCTAGATCCCGCTGTTCAGCACTAAGCTGACCAAGCATTGCATCTGCAGCGTCAAGCTGTTCTTTGTTTAGAATCGGTAATCCTTCAATCTGTGATTCGTTACCTTTACCTATATCTTGTACATACCTAACCAAGTCTTCTTCTGGTACTTCATATAGATGTCCATGACCTGACTGTTCTAAGAACTCATCAATATGCCTAGCTTTATCAACCATGTCATCAAATGATGCCTTACCTTGTAAAGCTTCATAAGCAGGGTCAGCTTTATAAGCTGCAGCTAATTCATCTATTTGACTGACTGTAAAACCTGGAGCTGCATAGTTCATTCTCCGTATGTTGGCTTCAGTCAGAGTTCCACGTGGTGCTCCATACTTTTGAGTAGGGTTATTACGGATAGTTATCATATCCCTAACAGCTTCTACTGGGTTGTCACTAGTAGAGAGAGCAGCATTATCTGTTACGTCACCACCTTTATAGTAGGCAGGGTAGGAGTTCCTGTAGCTAAGTCATACTCTAATTGCTCAATTGATAAATCCTTTAGGTTCTTACCTTGTGATACACCTCGTAAGGTCATGTCACGGTAATCACCCCAGTCGATATTTGACTCTTCAGCAAACCGAGTCATTAACTCTTTCTGCTGTGCTTTATCTAATGATTTAAATGACTTAGAAGGATTCTCAGTTTTGTATTTAGCAACTGTACCGTCATAGACAATCTGTTGTTTAGCTGCATAGTTAATATCAGCACTCTTTTCAACAGACTCCATCAAAGGATCTTTAACACCTGATTGTTTCTTAGCTGCTTTCTTACCTTTATCTGACCAGGATCTCATACCCCAGCCACCAGCCTCAACAGCTATATCTAAGAGACCTCCAAGCATTAAGCCTTCACCTGTATTATATAGAGCTTTCATTGCTGGTGATTGGTGTTCCTTAGTAGCTAATGGGTCGAAGATACCAGCAGTGTTTGGGTACATATCAACAATCTGAGCAGCAAGGTTTGACTCTTGAGATTGATTACTGATGATGTCATAACCTGCACCTTGAGCACCAGCCAAACCAACACGACCCCAACGGGTAGCTTTAGCAGCTGTAGCTAATCCTTTAAGACCTTTAACTCCCCAAAGAACTTTACCTGTACCAATCATTCCACCTGCAAACTCAATACCAGTACGGACAAAACTTCCCCATCTGGTATTAGTTATTGGTTTATTCTTGATTAGCCAAGGTGCTTTGTATTCATAGGGATTCTCAGGGTCAGCAGGTTTGTAGAACTTAGGATCGAAAAACTTAGGTATAGAACCGACACTGTTATAGATATCTACAACACCACCGACTACAGCATTACCACCTTCTTTTAGGTTATCTACTAGACCATACTGCTTTGGATCTTTCTCTATCGGATCACGACCATCAAGGTCTGCAATTCTTTTAGCTTCAGCTTGTTCTTGTTCTACCTTTTGTTGATCTCTTTCCTTTTGTTTCTCAATCTCCTGTTGTTGTAAATATTCAGGATTCATTCTGCCTCAACATAATGGTTAATTGTGTGATTCATTAGCACGCCTTCGACCTCTGGTCTGAACTTATAAACGTCCCAACCTTGACCCGCTAATTGTTGTTTCATAGATATGTATTTTGTTAGTGCCTCTTCCCATCTCTCAACACGTTCAGTTATTTGTGACTCCCATAGATTCTTAAATTGAGTTTGTACTGCTTTAGTAGCAGCCATAGTTGGATCATATACAAGTCTCTTAGAGGTATCTTGTATTGACTCAGCTGCAATTTGAAATCCTTCTCCTACTTGTTGTGCTGTTGCATCAACAGGATCTTTTACGTATTTCTTAGCAGCTGCTTGAGTTGTTTCACCAGCTATTTCAAAACCTTCTTTTACTGGGTTTAATACTTCCTCTTCGATAGCTTCACCAGCTATGTCAAATCCCTTACCTATTTTATCTAGAGTTTCATCTGCAGTTAACCTTAAAGCTTCTACTGCTAGTGGTCCTAAACCAGAGATAGGTGTCATTAGTTCTGAATCCTCTGTGTACCACCTTTGACCTATTCCATATATAGGTTCTAATGAATCAGCATCAGCAAAGAATGTACCTGCTAAATCAATGTTATTCTCCAGAGCTATAGTTCTTTGAGTTACATCATCAAAAAGTACTCCAGGGTCAACTAAATTACTATCTATATAGAACTTAAGAGTTTTACCATCAATTCCAAAAGCACCAACTTCACCTAACCTACCCTGATTTTGTAACTCTGATACTTCACCAGTAGTCATTTCAGTAATAGGTTTACCAAACAACTCTGTGCCTGTAGTAGTACCTGTTGTGTTAGGTGTGGTAACGGCATTATGACCATTATCCTCCTCATCAGCAGCTACAGCATTAGGTGTTTTAGACATCTCTAACTCAACCTCTTTAGGGTCAACGTCAGGGTTCATCATCTTAGTTGTCTTCTCTGTAGCACGATTAATACGTGCGTTTGAAGCGTGCTTAGTTATTAGTTTCTTAACTGATGGGTGTACATATCTCTCTACTCTGGATAGACCACGTGGTTCTATAGGGTCTAAACCATTAGCTTCAAGTATGCTATTAGCTACTTCGTTGAGAGTCTTGTTTGGATATGCTTGTTTAATCTTATGGACAATAGATGGATACTTACCAGTAAGAGGTTGCTTAACTATTTCTTGTACATCAGCTCTAGCTACACCTCCATTATCTGAGGATAGACTAATAAAATTTCTATCTTCTAATGCTTGTTGTTTATACTCTAAACCTTTAACGTCTATTGATACTTGTCCAAAGTGTTTAAAACCTGGATTGTCGTAGTCAATAGTATCGTCTGCGTTTTTATTTAATTCATATAAACCAATACCATCTTTAATATCCTTAGTTAACTCTGTAAATGCAGCGTCATAAGCATCAGCTGTACTTGGGAAAGAACCACTCGCTACTTTCTGTTGTGCTCTTGTGTGGTAGTCCATGATTGCTCTAGCAGTCATAGCTTCAGTTTGAGCACCCCTTAAATCACGTGTCTTTGGTGTACCAGATTTATTTGCTTGTGCAGCAACAGCTTGTTCAATACCTTTTACATAGTACTTTTTAGTATTCTCAGGTAAGTTTTTAAAACTATCCTTAGCTTTATCCTTATATTTTTCAATCAATGATGGATGGATAGTGGGATCCATATAAAGAGTTCTAAGATCTAGATTACCTTTGTCTACTAGACCTTGAAGAAGTTCGTCTTGATCGTTATATAGCGCCTCTTCTGCATTCTCATAATCCTTTAACCAAGACCAGTTGGCATCATCAGGATTATATTTTCTACTAATTATTGTTTCCTTAAGCCCTTTTACCTCTTCTGCATTTAATGGTCTACCTAATTGTTTAGTGGTTGCAAGAGTATCTTGCATTACCTTATTAGAAAACCTTTTTTCAACCTCATCATTTCGTGTGGTTTGTAATGCTGCTCTATCTGCTGCAGCTTTAGATGCTTTATGCAACCACTCTTTCCATTGTGGTTGAGTCATAAATTCAGCACAGTTACCGTTTATGCAAACTTCACTCTGCATAATCCGATCTATATCACCAACATCAAGCTCACCAGTCCTAGCCATACTCTCTAGCCTATGACCAGCAAAATCAAGTAAAGCAACCTTCTTTTGAGGATTACCAGCTGATTCTATTTGATGCCAATTGACTATATTCTCTGCACTAAACCCTTGTTTAGGACCACCTTCAGCTAAGACTGCAGCTCTAAATGTTGTATTAATATTATCTAGTTTTTCTTGTTCTAGTCTTGTTACTTCAGCAGAGCGTGTAAATTTTAAAACTTCTTCCTTTGCTCTTTGCATGTATGGATCCATGTTATGAGCGATAGCTTGCAAAGAAGCACCCTCAAGTCGCATAGAGCCATCTTTTTGATACTGACCAAAATGACTTTTAAACTCTTGTTCTAACCAATTTATCTGTGCTCTTGCACCTTCTGTATCTCCTTTACTTCTTAAAACAGAAAGTGAATATCCCGTTGTTGGATGTAGTAATACGTCACCACCTTCATTATTAATCCAGTTACGGAAACCATTCTTACCTTGCTCTGCTAAGAAGAGGTTTGATGTGGCCAAGAGATCCATACCACCTAAACCCCTGATATAAGCTGCAAGCTTAGGGTCCATAGCGTCGGCTCTCTCGATAACCCTATTCATCTCTTCTTGAGCCCATCCAACATCTTTGAAGCCACGTCGGAATGCTTGAACCTCTCTCGGAGTTCTGAATACGTTTGCACTACCTAAAGCTATAGCTTTTTTAGTAGCACTTTCTAAACGCATTTCTTGAATCTGGCCAACACTTTGTATAGCTTTAGGGATTAACTCTTTAAGCTTCTCTCTTGTTTGGAAATTCATATAGTCTCCACCACCTGGGGAGACATCTTTAATCTTAGTTTTTAAATTTTGTAGTTCAGCATCTAAAAAACTTTTAGCAAATCCCCTTCTTAAATTTTCATTCTTTTCATCTTGATAGGCAACCTTTCGTTGGTTATCTTTTGTTACCTCTAAGAATTCTTCTCTATTCCTTATCTGTGCTTGTTGCACATCTCTCATACCACGTATGGTACGTTCTCCCTCAGCGAGAATCTTTTGAGATTGATTCGGAACTTGAATAGGGCTAAACCCCTTCCGACGGGCTGAGCCTCGGAATGAAATGTTTGACATTGTTATATGTGTAAGTTAACCGAATAGTGCAGTTCCTATTCCTACTGCGAGTCCAATTGGACCAGCACCCGCAATACTTGCAGTAGATAAAGCACCTGCCGTTGCAGCACCAGAAACAACACCACTAAGCACACTTGTAGCTGCATTAGCTATACCACCTGTATCAGCCTTAGCTCCCATTACAGGTGCTGGTGGTTTAGTTGGAGACATCGGATCAGTATAAGTAGGTGTTGGTAGTGCTAAAGGTGCTGGTATACTTGGAGCTTTGTCAGGTTTCAGCATTCTTACTGCATCAGCTCTTAAATCAGCTCCATATTTCTGTAAAGCTATCTCTGCTTTATTAGCTATAGATTCTCTAACAGCACTATCTAAAGTAGCTTTAATATGACCTTGGCTTTGCTTAAACCTAGAACCGTAGTTTGCAAGATCCCAATCTACTTTCTTCATATCAGCTCCACCTTTAAGCTGAGACTTTCTTAAGTTATTATCAATTTCTTTTATTTCTATGTTGGTGTTTTCCATATTATTGAAAACTTCTTGACGTATAGCATCAAGATCTAGACCTGTTCTGTCTTTACCAATCTTCAATCCTCTATCTACTTCATCAATACGCATACCAGTTCTGACCACATTGTCCATAGTTTGAAGATCAATCTTGTCACTAGCAACTACAGCCCTAGCCTCAGTATTAGTAGCGTTATACATATTTTGCTTCATCCGAGCATCAGCTACTTTCTCACCTCTGATAAGACTTTCAACAGTGTATTGATTTTGTCTACCAATTTGAGCATAAACCTCTTGAATAATCTTTCCTCTTGATCTACCAGCTTGACCTAGTTGTGCCTGACCAGCTGCTTTTAAAGCTGCAACACTTCTTTCTGTTACCTCAGCTGCAGTCTTAGATTTAAGATCACTTAGTTCTCTTCTAATTAATTCATTCTCATGCTGAGCTGCAGTCTTAGCTTTATGAACATCTAGACCAATACCATATTTGTCATACTTACTTTGACCCTCTTGAGCTAATAACTCCTGAGATATCATTCCTTTACTAAAACCAGCTTGACCTGCTTTATCTACAAAGTCTGCTTGCTTTCCAGCTGTTTGGAATTGTGATGCTTTTAAAGCTTGTTCTAATCCTACTAATTGTTTTGTTTGTTTAGATTCAAGTTGTCCTTCAAGACTAGCTTGATCTATTTGTGTATATGCTTTGTCCCATCCAGCTTGACCAGTAGCCTCATACAAACCCTGTATTAGTGATTGGTTATCAAAAGCAGATGACAAGAATTGTTCCTGTAGTACACGATCCTCAGCATCAAAAGCTAATTCGGCTTCCTTTTCATTAAAGGCAAGTTGCTTACCATAAGTTTGTTGTGACTTATTGTAAGCCTTTATTTGATTGTTATATTGAAACTCTTGTACAGCTACTTGATAAGAATGATTCTGATTGGCAGTTTCATTCTGATATCTAATATTAGCCGAATCATTGGCTTGCTGATTAGCTAAAGATTTTTTTGCATGTTCATGTGCTTGCCATTCTTGACCAAGCGTTAAATCATTATCAGGATCGTCATCAGCTTTTGAAGCATCTACTTCACTTTGTGTAGCCCAATTATGATCATAGACTTTTTTGTCATAATCATATTGAGCCTCTACCATTTTATTCTGCTGATCAGCTGCACTATTACCTGTCCATCCCATTCTATTCTTCTCCTAGATTAGTTTTGAATAATTGACGTACCTCGTGAGATACTATTTTCATTTTTTCAAAGCCTTGGGTGAGTAAGGCTACAACTGGAAAGACTTCATGAACTGTATATCTCCATACATGAGAATATATCTTTTCAGTATCATCACCATCCTCCCATTTATTTGAAGCCATCCAAGCATTCCACATGGATAGATGCTGTGACATTAATACATCTTGATGTCTGATATAAAATGCATTAGTAGGTATTTTTAAAAATAAAGTTTCAATAACCTCTAATACTTCCTCTCTGCTAACAAAAGCATCTTTGTCATAGAGGTCATCATATCGTCTTAATACATACATCAACATATTTAAATATTCTTCAGCATCTTTATCTTCTCCTGCCGCTTTTTTAATTATATAAATACCTTTTGGTCGATCAACTTCTCTTTCTTCGGGTGTAGACATTAAGCTCGTTTATAGAATCGGGGTGAATAATATCCCTCCCACATCATTGAATTGAGTGAGACAGGAAAGGGTGTATCGCTAAATACTCTTAGAGTAAACGAATCATTCTTAGCGTGTATTGGTACAGTAACTACACTTTGATCGTCTAGTGGTACATCATTAGCTAAGTAATAGTTTGCATCAGGAACTGAAGTGACATCAGTATATTCAGCTGTACCTAGTCTACTTAGCTTGAAAGCTACTTCACCGGTTAAACCAGTAAAGAACTTCATCCTCGCTATCGATAAAGATGCAGTGTAATCAGATAACGTTCCTTCCTGATTAAGTTTAAAATATGTCTTAGGTAGTGTTAAATCATAAGTATACTTAAACCCCACAATTACTTTACTAGCAACACTAGTTAAGTTTTTATTTGGAACTTTATAGTATGTACCACCACCATCTGTAGCAACAGTAGGTGTAAGGGTAAAACCGGATTCTACAAACGTAGGGTTAGTAAGATCTGAAGCTGAACTACCAATAACTAGTACAGGACTTAGAGCTGTTACGTTGTTAAATGGTATATAGCACTTTGAGAATGGATTAACTGGATCGGTTGTGTCATAAGAAACAGAACTTGCAGTAGCATATAAATCCATATGTGGATTCATCTTCTGTCCATCAGAGTTAACAATGATTGTCTCGTCTGGTGTTTGATTTAAACTTGCACTAACTAATGTGTATTGATTACCTTGCTCAGTTACTCCATATAAAATATCAGAGTCTATATGTAATGTTTGTACATTTCCTGGTAAGGACCATCTAAACCAAGATTGCATCAAGTCTTCCCGACCATCACTATATGTTCTATATAAATAAATATCAGGTTTTGTACTTCCATACATTGCTATGAAAGAGTTAGCAGGACTTGCTACTAGATCACTAACAGTACTTGGTATCCATTCAGATACAACACGACTAACATCAACAACGATAGGATTCATTTCCTGACCCGATGTTTGCATAGCAAAGACTCGTGTATATCCAGTAGCCTTACTAACAAAGTTAAGTGTCGTACCATTATCGACTGGATCTATATCTATATCCATCTCATAGTTAGAGATACCACGAATAATGGTTGCCTCTGGAGTAAAGATTCCATTAGGTGCAAACATCAAGAACTGCTGGTTCTTACTGAAAAGAATTAAACCCTGTGCGGTGGGTATAACACCCGTCAAGAGGGTTGGTCTAATGCTTGAGGTACTTAGATCAACTGGATCAGAAGCAATAGCTGTAAGAGCAGATACGTGGTAGAAGTTATAGAACTCATTCGCTTGACTCATTGATACATTATCACTAGTCAAGAAACCTAAACGACTACTATGGAAGAAAGACTGTTGAATTTTTGTACCAACAAAACTAGGGTGTGAATTTGTGGAATCATCACCAGTCAGTCTATTTGTCCAAGTAATAGGTCTGAATGTAAATGCATTGGTACCAGTATTGACTAGCTCGTGAGGCATAGTTGCTGCTGTTAAACCTGGTGATACATTTGGTGCTATATATTCTTCCCAATAACCAGAACCTGATGTACCATTATCAGCTATGAATCTGGTGTAGTAAGTATCTTGATCTGAGTTAGCAGTGTTTATTACTTTGACAACTCTATGATGAAGTGACCTATCAGGTAAAGCTGAGACGTTTGCTACTTGGTTTTGATAAGTATCTAGTCTGTCATTATCAGTACCACCCTTACCACTTAAGGTGAATTGACTAGAACATGATAATTCTAAACTTGTATCTAACTGAGTAACAGTGAGACCTGAAATACTTAGACCGTTGATACTATTTTTTAAGTTAGTTAAAATTGTATCTACATCAGCTGAATCACCTGTGGTATAAGTTACGGTGGTTCCATTAACTGTGACTCTATAAGCAGTATTTAAAGTAACAGCTCTAACCCTTACTGTCCCTGACTTTCTTTCTGTAAATGATGGAGCTGCTTGAGTTGTTACCGTTACATTCTTATTGGTAACAATCGTTGTATCTTGGACTGTAAGTATATCGTAGTGATTAGCTGTAGTTCCCGTTAGATAGCTAGAACCTTGGTTCGTAACAGTCGCTGCTGATCCAGTGGTGACATTCCATATATAAATCGATGTTCCTTTAATAACACCTATATATTTCTCATCTCCATCTCTATGAATGTAGAACCATTTACCATTTGTATATGTTCCTCCAGTACCAAGATTCTTAATAAATTTAAAACCTGGACGTTTAGTTAAACCATAGGTTGGATCAGGATAAGCATTTAAACAATCAGTTAATTGACCTGGAAGTTTCTTTGTATCTGCTTGTCTTGATACACCACCTAAATAACTAGAAACTGTTTGTGTGACATTAGGCATTATCTTGTAAGAGCTTTGTAAGGTTTATAACTGATATAGGCATTACCATCTCTTGGTTGACCAAAGTATGTGTACTGACCTTGGTTACATTCATATTCCATAGCCATTGCTCTGGTGAACCCTTCCTTCTCTTTGCAGATTTTATATAGCTCAGGATCACCAACTATCTTTTGAACTACTTGGCATGTAGCTCTTGCAACTATGTAATCTTGTATTGGACGTGGTAGATCTACCCAGTCAAATAACCAAGTAACATCGCAATCTACTTCTTCAGTAAATGTATAGCTATGTTCTTGCTTGTCGTATAATTTTCCATTCCTTCTGATCACATTGTAATCGCTATATTCTGTATGATCTAAATCTATTTGTAAAATATTATTAGGTATTACTATTTCATTATTACTATCTGGTGTGAATGGATAATGAAATTCTCTATTAAATGTCCAGCCTTCAGATTGAACTTCCCGTGACACCTGTATAAGTGTATCGTAAGCAATCGCAACGTCTGGGTTGGTTTGATCGAGTGTTGTTACAGGTGCTTGACCGACTGACGACAATATTTGATTTACTGCAGGTAATTCTTCTGCCGAATTAGTGGTAGGGATAGCCATAATTATATATAAAAAAAAAGGGAGCCATATAGACTCCCAATAAACTTAGAATGCTGAAGGTGCAGATGCTCCTACATATAATTCAACAGCAGCGGCTGGATTAACATAATCCGCCCCGAGTGCTAAGCGACCCAGTATCACGTCACCCTGGTAAATCACGGAGACATCACCTTTGGTAACTTGGACTTGGGGACCCATAGCTTCTACAACACCAGCAGCTTCACGTTGGAAGATAAGTCCGCATGACTTAGCTCCAAGTTCAGTGTTAGTACCGTAGTCGTTATTGATTCCTGTTGTTGCTCCAGATGCATCCTCTGGAGTTACACTAACGAATGAACCTGTTCTACCAGGATCAGTAACGCCAGTTGTACCACCATAAGCAGTACCATATTTGCCAAGGAATGGGATATTCATTGACTTGTAGATCTTGATACCAGCGATCTCCACAATTCCATTACCTGTTTGACGGGATGTACCTTGTGCGTCTCTGTTAACTAGACCATTCTCACCTACTTGTTGGATGAGTTCATAGTATTGACGTGCATTTAATACACCTACTCTTCCTTCAGAGCTGACTCCTTTTTCATCTAGAGCTGCAGCTGCATCATAGAAAGCGTTAACTAGGTTTGTTGCACCATATGCATCAGAGTCATTGGTTGTTGCACCAACACGAATCTGAGTACCACCTGGCTCTACAAAGTTAGTCTTAGTAATAGGTGATGCTGATCTTGCTCCACGTGTGATAGCACGGAATGCAAGTCTGTCATATTTCTCAGCTAATGCATATCCAATCTTACGAGATATCTCAGATCTCAAATCGTAGTGAGCAAGTGTCTCATCTAAATTATAAAGGAAAGCAGAACTGATAAGTAGATCGTCTACTGTAATAGTCTTCTCAGCTACTGGTGGTGCTCCATCGCTGTTACCAAGTATGGACTGGCCAGGAACATGGAATTCGCTTGTGGTGCGACCCGTGTAGATGAACTGTAAAGATTTCCCGTTTTTCAGGGTTCTCTTCATAATCAAATCACGTGCAATCGCATTGTGCTGGAAGCCTTTGAACATCTCTCCTGAGAACAATTTCAGGTAAAGAGCTCTTACGTCACCTGTACTGTTCGATTGACCTTGACGGGTCAATGAAGCTGTATGGGCGTTTGACTGATGTGCCATTTATCTATATTTTAAAATGTTTGAAGGTATAAATCATCATCGCGCGCAAATTAAATTCGAAGTTTTGTGGTCTTTCCCACCGTCTAGACGGCTAATAGGTATCCCGCGTACGGGGCTAAGAGCCAAATTACAGAGAGGTCCGACACTGAGGTGCCTCTCTGCTATGGAAGTTTACATGTAGCACTTCCACATGAATGAAGAAGGCTAACGCCATAAAGACTATTAGCCAGGGTTCATTGATTTTCAAAGAGTTGAAAGAGCTTCTTCGATAGAGATATCCTCATCGAGGTTCTCTTTCTTTTCTTCATGCTCCTCTGGCTTATTATGATGTGACTCAGGTGTGAGTCTTGTTAATGAAGCTGGAGCTGCATTAGATTGATGTGACATTAGAACTTAAACTTAGCTCCTAGCTTAGTGCCATAGTTACGATCCTCATCACCATTAGTGATGGTAGATACTTCACCATATACACCAAGACTTTGAGATACATTAAAAGTACCTCCAAGCTTTCCAGATAATTCAGTCTCTGTACCATCGATACCATCAACAGCTACAA
>VTLG01006432.1_pt1 | contig 14995 bp, 29 predicted proteins | sample 4694571 | NCBI WGS metagenome assembly VTLG01 (sample SAMN12604809, study PRJNA352737) | marine metagenome | biome: ENVO:00000447; feature: ENVO:00000209|ENVO:00000569|ENVO:01000036; material: ENVO:00002151; isolation source: viral sequences binned using virsorter ...
TACAAAGTTATTTGTATTGGGGCGTAGCTCTGATGCAATAAAAGAGTTTCATTTGTCTACTGCTTTTGACCTATCCACTATATCATTGGACTCTTCCTTCTCTGTTGGCTCTAATGAAACAAACCCAATGAATTTTACTTTTAATAATGACGGCACAAAATTATATGTTGCCGGAACTACTGGGGACGGAATAGACCAATATAACTTGTCCACTGGTTATGATGTATCTACCGCCTCATTCTTTAGGTTTGACTCAATGTCTTCCTTAATTGATGCAAGTGGTGTTGCTACTGTTGGGGGGTTGATGTTTTGGAATGGTGACGGAACTAAAATGTTCTTCGGTCCTTCAAATAGTGCAAGTAGTTGCATCTACACTCTTATACCTAACTCTCCTTATATTATTCATTCTACTACGCAAGTTGACCAAAACAATATATTTAGATTTGGTTTTAACGCACACATACCAGGGGGCGGCCCTGTGTGGACACCCATGCCCACGCTAGATAGAATCCATTGGTCTGACCAAAACATAGTTATTGAGCGTGGCACAAGATACATACCAACTTTTTCCACAGCCTTTAGCGGTGCTTTTAATTTCTTTACAAGAGGATATAGGCACTTCCTAGAGTTTGAAACCCATGACACTGGCTCAAACTATCAGCTTATCAGCCACACGAAAACAAACATACAGACCTAGTATGGCTATAGACCCAGTATCGGCGATCGCTGTAGCTACAGCCAGCTACAATGCTATCGTAAAAGCATGGCAGGCAGGCAAGCAAGTCGAGTCAATGTCAAAGGACATTGGCAAATGGATGGGCGCTATAAGCGATGTAAAGCAGGCGCACCAAGAAAAGAAAACATCACGATTTAAAAACGTAGACGAACAGGCTCTTGATACTTATGCAGCCCTTAAAAAGGCTGAGAAGATGGAGCTTGATCTCAAGAATTTTCTTATAGCCAACTACGGCTTTAATGCTTGGACTGACCTTATGAAGATACAGCGCGACCTGCGCGCAGCTAGGCTAGAAGAAAAACGGCGTAAAGAAAAAAAGATTGAACAAATAATGGAAATGCTGGGCTTGGGTTTTGTGACCCTGATTCTGACTGCGATGATTGGCGGGTTAGTAGCCTGGGTAGTCTGGCTGAAAGGTGGTTTTAAATGAGCGCAGAAGACATAGCTCGCAAAATGTTAGAGCTTAAAATATTGCCACGCTTCATGATGCTCGTTTTCACTTGCGTTTATATTTATTGCATCTTGTGGTTTACCGGGCTTTCCGTTGAAGAAACAACTGCTGAAAGAGCTGCATTGATTTCGGTTGTAACTGGTGCCGCCACTGGATCGCTTGCAGTTTGGATCAATTCGGAGAAAGGATAATGTTGAATGCTCTCCTTGGCCCTTTGGCATCATTGGCATCTTCTGTCATCGAGGGACAAATATCAAAGTCCAAAGCGAAGGCAACTCTCGCGCAAACAGAAGCTGAAGCCAAAGCAGAAGTAATGAAGACAGCAGCTACCCATGATAGTAAGTGGGAGTTGATTATGGCTGAGTCTACAAAATCCAGCCTGCGTGATGAGATCGTGACTGTGGTTGTGCTGATTCCAGTAATTTTAGTTTTCATACCAGGCATGGAACAGGTAGTGAAGAATGGCTTTGACCGTCTAAACGAGCTGCCAGAATGGTATCAATATCTAGTCTTCCTTGTATGCTCTGCGGCGCTAGGGATCAAAGGCGTGGATAAGTTTAGGAAACGCAAATGAAACTCAGCAAAAACTTTAGCCTGCAAGAGATGACCAAGAGTCAGACTGCGCTGCGCCGGGGCATAGACAACACCCCATCACCGCCGCATGTCAGCCACTTGGAGCTGCTCTGTGAGAAGGTCCTACAGCCACTGCGCGATCACTTTGATAGGCCAGTGACTATTACTAGCGGTTACCGCTCACCTGAACTCTGTGTGGCAATCGGCAGCACAATTAAAAGCCAACACACGAAGGGTCAGGCAGCAGACTTTGAGATCCCCGGCGTCAGTAACATGGAAGTAGCTCAGTGGATCTCAGACAACCTAGAGTTCGACCAGCTGATACTGGAGTGTTTTACCGGGGGCAACACTGGGTGGATTCACTGCAGCTATGTGCATGAACCGCGCAAGGAGCTGCTCACCTATGACAAAGAGAATGGATACAGAGAAGGGCTAATCGATGGCAGTCAACGCAGCGGGTAACTATACCAAGCCGGGTATGCGTAAGCGCCTGTATAAATCCATCTTGGGCAGAGCAACGCACGGCACTGCAGCTGGCAAATGGTCAGCAAGAAAAGCTCAGTTATTAGCGAAGACTTATAAAGCGAAGGGCGGGGGTTATAAATCATGAGCCTTACAAAACGGCAAGAAGCCACCATGAAAAAGCACTCTGTTCACCACGGCAAAAAGCATATGTCGTTGATGCGTAAAATGATGGAGAAAGGCAGCTCGTTTACCCAAGCCCACAAGGCTGCCATGAAAAAGGTTGGGAAGTGAGAGCGCCACAGCGAAGCCTAAAGAACTGGGGCAAACAAGATTGGCGCACCAAGTCCGGCAAGAAGAGCAGCGAGACAGGTGAGCGCTATCTGCCTGCAGCTGCAATCAAGTCGCTAAGTTCAGCTGAGTATGCGCGCACCACAGCTGCCAAGCGGCGGGACAAGAGGAAGGGCAAGCAGTTCAGCCGACAACCCGAATCTATTATGAAAAAGACAAGGCGTTTTAGATGACTAGGAAAGCACACCGGGCGCCGGGCGGCGGTTTGAACGAAGCCGGGCGCAGACACTTTGAGCGCCGTGATGGTGGCAACCTGCGTAGACCAATCAAAAAAGGTACATCCCCACGCCGCATTTCTTTTGCCGCCAGATTCGGCGGCATGAAGGGCAAAGAGAGAAAGCCCAACGGAGAGAAAACGCCCCTTGGTATGGCGCTGCAAGCGTGGGGCTTTGGCAGCAAGGAAGCTGCGCGTAATTTTGCAGCGCGACACAGGCAAAAAGCATAGGAGGCAAATATGCCCGGCCCTTATTCACCAGCCCAGAAAAAGATAGCGGTCATGGCTGAACCGCGCGACAAAATCGATGGAAAGGACTTTGCAATGTTAAGATCAAAAGGCAAGAAGAAGAAAAAGAAAAGCATGATGGGACGTTACAGCTAGCTGTGCAAACTTGTGCAAGGTTTTGCATGGGAATAGGTGGTAAACGATGGGCAGTATTTAGCACAAATGCTACCATTTTACCCCAGATTACCCTTAAATAACGGCCTGTCACGCCGGAGGCCGCGGGTTCGAGTCCCGTCACTCCCGCCACTCTTTTCTTAAATAAATACAATAGTTTATTAGCCCTCGGCGTTCACGCGCCGGGGGCTATTTTTTTATTTGTGCAAACTTTTGTGCAAGTTTTTTTGCTCCACCCCTTGTAATGTGTGACGTAAAGCGTCATATTTAGTGTGTAAAGGAATCAAACGTAACGCAAAATGGAGTCAAAAATGGAACCACGTCTTATAGAAAAGTATCGTGTCGGGGGTGACATCAAAACCCTTGGCGCGCACGAGACACGGTGGGAGTTTGGCAATCATGAGATCCGCGTTCGGGTACGCCGGGGCAACTGGCAATATCATATGAGCGCTGGCTCCAGAGTATCTGGCTGCGATGGGCGCAGTTTAGAAGATTTCCCGGAATGGTTGGATGTTCGCTGCCCCACCATGACAGACGAGCAGCTGCCGGATGTTGAAGCATGGATGCGCCGGATGCTTGATGAGGGTGGAGACACTAGGGACTTTGATGTCAGTAACAAACGCTATCTGCCTCGCAAAAAAGAGTTTGTCGGACAGGCGTCTAGATATTGGATTGCTGAGTGCGACAGGGGCAAGCCCGAAAGAGTGCAAAGTTGGACAGAATAAACAAGGGAGTCAAAAATGAAACCGTTATCAGTATATGAATATAGGGGTTACCACGTTATCAACGCAGCGCGCGTGGGCGGCAAAGTTCGTGCAGGCAACTACGCCACTAAAACAGAAGCGCGCGTAGCTGCTGACGAGCTGCTGGCCAAGCACACACTTGGCCTGATTGCACAGCCTGTCAAACTGCAGCTGGTCAAAGATGCTGCTGCTGCTTTTATTTCACGCACCAAGGAGCGCATTGGCGCAGCTGTTGACCCAATCAGCCGGGCGCACTTTGAAGATGTAGAGCGCTCACTGCGGTTTTGCCTTAACATCAAAATTGACGGCAAAGTTTTTGCCAAGCATGACATTGCCAAGCTTGTTTGCAAAGAGAACAAAGGCGAACTGGCTGATGCTTTCGTCAATGCCATTGCCGCTGAGTATCGCATGGTTAAGTGTTCTGAAACTGGGAAGTTAGTCAGAAAGAATGCCAGCAAGTCAACACAAGAAAAGCGCATAAAAGGGCTGAAGCAGTTTCTTAATCATTGTCAGGTCAAAGGCTGGATTGATCTCAATCCACTCGATAAAGTCAGTTTGGGTTATTCAGAAGAGCTGTCTGACCGTGCGCCTCGTATCCAGCCTGAGACAATTCAGCAGCTGATATCTGCAGGGCTGCAGGGTGAGACACTGGTCAGCCGGGCAATGGTCATTACTGCGCTGTCTACTGGCATGCGTCAGGGTGAGCTACGCGCACTGACTTGGGGCGCTGTAGATCTACCCAACGGTGAGGTGCATGTGCGCCAAGCTGTGGCACATGGCCGAGGCATCAACATTAAAGAGCCAAAGACCAAGCGCGGGTTCCGGGTCATACCTATCCCTGCTGAGACTGTGCAGCTGCTGCGCCAGCTGAAGATGCAGAGCAAGTTTAGTCGTGATCAGGACTATGCCTTTGCTACTGCAGCTGGCCTGCCAAAGCAAAAGAAGACACTGCGTGAATTGATTGAGCGCGCCAGCAAGCGCGCAGGCATCGAGCGCATGGTGTGGGGTGACATGCGTCACTTTTTTGCAAGTGTGCAGCTGTCAGGCTTGGGTGAGGATTGGGCTGAGGTAGCTGGCCTGATGGGGCACAGCAACAGCGCCTTTACTTACAGACAGTATGGCCATTATGTAAAGAATGAAAAGAAACAAGATAAGGCACGGTCAGCTGCTGCGTCTGCAATCTTTGGGAGTGTGTGATGAGCAAAACTTTGCAAAAGGCCATATCAATAGCAAAACCGCACGGCATTGAAATTGACATTGAAAAAGAAAGACCTTTCCACGGATATTGGATGGGGTTCATTGATGCGCCAAAAGGCATGATGTTTGGTAACGGTAATTACATGGAGCTTTTCAGAGCGCCAATCAGATTGCTGCCCGGACACATTGAAAGACTTGTGAATGAGTTGACTGAAGAGGATGACGATTGTCGTGCAGAGCGCGAACACGCACAAGGATAAAAAAGGGGGGCATATACCCCCCCCTTGTGACACTTTAGATTCCCAAAAGCCTGCGCCACCACGGCCGGGCTTTTTTCTTTGCCCATGCCTGTTTAATTTTTTTTGACTGTTCTGCGCGCTGCGCCTTTGTCCATTTTCTTCCCATAGTCTTTCCCTTCCATCGGAAATGGCATTTGCTTTTCTTTCGCCATGTCCACCCGCAAGTTACAAATACTGTTTTGAATGTCAGCCATGATCAAATTGAGGTCATTCATTGCACGGCCAATGTCTTCTAGATTCATATAAGAATGTGAATGTATTAATCTTGTTTCCGGCATCACCCATTCCCTATCTTGAAAATTGCATTGTCCACGTCTGCTGGCTCATCAGCATCATTTACTGGTGCCCCTGTTTCATCGAACCGGGTCAGCTGTTCGCGCGGAATCCAATAGCGCCTGCCGTCCCGGATTGAATTTATCTTGCCCGACTCCACCCAGCGATAAATGCGCTTGCGCGTTGTCGGGTCCCAGCTGCCCCAAAGATAGATCGCGGCATCTTTTGGGGTGACAAGCGGTTTAAGATCCAAAACCATACCCGCCCCCCTTGGCCTGTGCGTAAGTTTGCGGTGTGGCCATTGCTGGCGCTTGTGGCGCCGCTGGCGCGCTTGGCGCTGTTTGTGGTGGTATTGCATTCGGAGCTGCCACAGGCGCAGCTGGTGGCGCTCCTGCGGCGATATAATTGTCCGGCGCTCCTGCCAAAACAGCATTTTTGCGCTCATCATCAATAAACAGATTGAATCTACTGACCCGCATATATTGGTCACCAACTTTGACCTGCACTTCCATGCCGGGCTTCTTGTCGTGAAGAACATAATACTGTTCGAGCTGTGCATTCAGCGCCGGGTCCTCAATGTTGAACCAGAAGCTGACGCTGACTTGATCGGTCTGCCCAACAGCCCGGTCAATCGGCAGTTTTGAATTTTTAAATTGTGGTTTAGCCATTCTTTAGTTTCTCCATGTGAGCAGTCCAAGCTTGTTCGAGGCTGTCATGGGCTGCTTGGTCTACCCCTGCCAGCGTTTTGCAATTTTGATCATTCTCATGTGACCAGGCCATCAGTGCAGCTTGACTTGTCAACGTCTGCACATGAGCCTCACATGCTGCAGCCCATTGCTGCCACTGTGCCTTTTGATCTATGACCGTGTTGTTGCGCTCTGCTTTTCCGATTTCATCAGCAGACGCGAACTCGCCACCATGTATCCCAAGATTAGCCAACGCCCTGCCATAGGCGCTCGTCTCCGTATTCTCAATGCAGGCCATTTTGTTAACGCCCTGACCGCGCAGCTCCTCAGCCCATCCAGTAGCAACAACAAATCCATCACGCGATTTGATTATCGCCTTCATGACCACGCGCTCACTGTCATCAATAATAAGTTCTGATTCCATGCCCAGCTCGTCACCAATGTGACGCCGGAAAGCTTCTACACGCTGTGCAACTTGCGTATATGGTTTGCCGCCCTTCACCGTAACCTTATCCATTGCGGCTACCGCTTCTTGTATTTTTGCCAAGTCAATCATTGTCACCTTCCACAGTCCTAGTCGAAAATAAACCCTTGTGTTCCGGGTTCTTATCCATCCACAGCCGGGCGTAGTACGGCGCATGGTGGTCATTTATTTTTAGTTGTTTGTTATCTGGCCGGGCGTCTACAAGCTCGACATTTGTCTCCCAACGTATGCGCTCCATGATCATCTGTGAGCCTACCCGGCTATGCCCCTTGGCCAGAGCTTCGTGGGTAAAACGATCCCAGAGTCTGTAGACAATAGGGTTCTCATTGTGAAAGCGCATAAACCGGGCTTCACGTTGGTTGCGCGGCAGCTGCAGCTGCTCAAATAGATTCGGCTGTTCGTTCATGGCGTAATCGCAAACACAAAAGCAAGTGTCGCCCAAAAGTAGACAGCGCCCAGCATGCTTAGGCCAATGAAACAGAATATCTTAAATGCAATTCTAAATTTGTTTGGTTTACGTAGGCCGCGTTCTGCTTGATGCATATGCAGCCATAACAATCGCTTTTCCATGTCATTCCTCATCTAAACCCCCAAAGTGTTTTGGCCTCTGCCAGAACGTCAGGGTGAACGTCCCAGCCCCACATATGCCCGAAGTCTGGTTCGACTAGGCCGATCAATTCTTCAACGGTAGACGCAGCCTGCAGCTGCTTTTCGCGGATGCGGCATTTGGCAGCCACATGCTTTAGGACACTTGCCATGCCCTCTTGTGTGAGCAGGTCACAGTTGTCTGCTGTGAATACCTTGTAGCCGTTGCTGTTGGCGTACACGATGCACTGCGGCCTGCCAGTGCCATGACCATACCCGGCCACCTGTGATAAGTGTGACCATGTGGGCTGCGTGGGCAGGCTAGCGGTGCGCTTGCCAGACTTTGCACGTTGGTCAAAGCTTGACCATTTTGTTTTCAATTCGATCTGTTTGCTAAAATCTGGGCGCCCGTTATAAGGCAGGGTAACGCCGGGCAGGTTGGCAAAGATTTCAGATTCGCCTTCCAAACGGTTCAAGCCCATTTGCGAGGCTGCATCCCGGACACCCTCGACAACGGCGCGCAGCACCTCGCCAAATTCATCCCGGCATATCTCCAGCTGGCGCTGGTCCTTGCCATTGTCCCAATCGCGTGGCTTGTACTTGCTGAAGGCGTCAGCGCCCTTGGCTATAGCTTCTTCTATGTCGCCTTCACCTAGGAGAACATCCTCTGCCTGCGTCTGGGCTGTGCGGCCTGAACTCATCTTGGCGTTGTCATTGTCATAAAGCTTAATGACATGCCATGCCCAGTCCTTGTCGCCCTCGACCTCGCCCTTGATAATGCGCCAAGCAAGACTGATCTTCACCCGGACATAACACTTGTCGAAATAGGTGCGGCACAGCGGCCTGCTCTCAGGATTGCTATGCCAAAGATAATTCTTTGATGCGGCCCATGTGGGTGTAGTTGGGAAGCCCATATATAAAAACCCCTCTGCTTGGTATTGCAGAGAGGTTACATAGTGTGACTAATTATGTCAAACGGTAATCATACAGGCGACAAACTAGGTGAATTGGCAGCCCTCTGGCTTATTGCGCCAATCAGTGCCTGCACCCACCCCATATTGCACAAGTTCGTCTTTTTTTACATCAACAAGCTCTGCTTCACGAAGGTCTGGCCGAAAGACTGCACTTATGAACGGCGCAGCCCAATCTATCGCTATATCTTTTTCTGTCTTCCAAACGCCATCACCATTGTATATTGTATATAACTTTTCTCCCGGCTGTGGATACAGCTGACCTAAAAGCAAGCGGCCTGTTCCTGTTTCTCTTACGAGAGCGTGGTGCATGATAGCTTCCTGATCGATGCCCCAAGGAATCGGGCTTTTCTTGTTGCCTTTTTTGGCTAATCTGAAAATGAAGTATGAGCCAGACATCCAGCGATAAACGCCTTCAATATCATCCTGCCAGCGCAAACATACAGTATGCGTTTGGAAGAATGTATTGAGAAATAGGCACCGCATTGTTTCTTGTTCTGAATACCAAATGCTATTTTGCTCACGCTTTATGCGCCAGTTGTTGCCGTCTTGAATACAATGGCCAAGCAGCGTTATGGGGCTGTTCTGGTACATAATCTGCTGAGGTAAGCAGTTCAAAATTTGGGCGTACTCTTCTGCATCCTGTCTCGTAATTCTAATAACGCCGCTCTTGTGACGGCTCAGGGTTTCGCGCTTGATTCCTTTCTCCTCAGCGACCTGCGTATTGGTCATGCCGCTACGTCTGATCATTTGATCAAGGTTGTTTGTCATTGGATGCTCGTGTGGATATGCTTTTGGGTAAACTACCATGATTACATTTGTCCCTTTCCGTCACAATACCTTTTAGTAAGTAAATGACTTGTCTGTAAAAGTCAAACTATGTTACTTATCAATCCATGAAGCTTGATCTATATAGAAAACAGAACGGCCTCAGTCTTGCAGCGTTAGCCAAGCTTGTAGGCGCATCACATGCAACAGTTGTCCGGCGCTGGTGTTTGCCAAGCCAGCATCCACAGTCATTGATACCCAGCAACAAATACATGGTCAGGATCATGGACGTCACCAACGGCGCTGTGCAGCCAAATGATTTTTATGGGTCAGCGGGTGACTGAAGGTGAGCTGCACAAGCTTGTATCACAATGGCTTGACCATGCACTGCCTGCCGGGTCTGTGTTTCACCACAGCCCAAATGAAGGCAAGCGGCATGTGGCCTACAAAGCAAGGCTGGCAGCTATGGGTATGAAGAGCGGCTGGCCTGATATCGAGATATTTGTGCGGCAGCAGTATTTCTGGGACGGACTGCCCAAGCCTATCTTCATAGAGCTGAAGGCGCCCAAGCGCGGCACACTGTCTGCGAATCAAAAGGCCATGCAAGAGCAGCTGCAGGGCTGTGAGTGTATCGTTGCAACGCTGGACAAGCTGGCAAAGGTGCGCGCTTTTCTCAGCCACCACATAGAACTTAGAGACAACGCCAAAACACAATGGCTGGAGCAAATTGCTCTGGCAAAGGGGGGCTGATGACTAACTACATGAAGGTCAGCACCAAGCCCGGCGTGTGGGACACAGTCATTGAGTGTGATTTTTGTGAGGGTACAGGCACAGTATCTGGTGAGGTGGCTGTGGTGGACTTCATGCATGGCGGTTATTTGAAATCAGCTATATGCGACTGCCCGGACTGCGATGGCCGGGGCTATCGATATCCCACAGAGGATGAAGAGGAGCAGCTGCATGCAATGCCCCAAGTGCAATAAATCTACACAAGTGCTGGACAGCCGCCCTGATGGCAGGGCTGTAAAACGGCGGCGAAAGTGTAAGTCCTGTGGCTTCCGTTTTGCGACAACCGAAAGCATTATCAAAGAGGCCAAGCCTGCTAAGCGCAAGCCTGTCACCAAGCCTTACAAAACAAAACCCAAGGAACGCGCCTATGAACCCCCAAAGAACCGGGGCAGGGACTTGGATGAGATCTGGGATGATATAGCGGACGCCGGGGACGGCCTGAGCTTGAGGGAGCTGGGGCTTGACTAATAATCCATACAAACTGCCAGACGGCAATATCCAAATCAGTTTTAGCGGTGGCCGCACCAGTGCCTACATGCTTCACAAGATATTAGAAGCCAACGGCGATTTGCCTGAGCGAGCTGTCGTTACCTTTGCAAACACAGGCAGAGAAATGCCTGAGACGCTAGACTTTGTCCATGAGTGCAGCCAGCGTTGGTCAGTAAATATAACGTGGCTTGAATTTTGTAGAACTTCATGTAGCCCAACCTATAGAGTTGTCGATCGTTCTACGGCGGCACAAAACGGCGAACCGTTCAGAGAACTTTTGTTGGCAAAAAAATATATGCCTAGCCCGATGAAGCGATTTTGCACAACGGAACTTAAAATGCTGACGATTAAAAGATTTGTTGTTCAGGGTCTGGGTTGGGAAAGTTGGTCACAGGCGGTAGGGATCAGAGGTGACGAATCTCACAGGTCAAAAACTGACAGCAAAGACCGCTGGTCATATTGGTATCCTTTGATTGATGATATGATAACTAAGTCCGACATAGCTGAGTTTTGGGGCAAACAAAGTCTTGCTTTTGGTTTTGATTTGCAACTTCCAAATTATCAAGGGAAATGCCCCAGCGGAAATTGTGATTTTTGTTTTCTCAAATCAGAGGCTGTGATCGCATACATGCTGCGGCATCATCCAGAAAGAGCAAAGTGGTGGGTTGATATTGAAAAAGAAGTGGGATTCCCATTCCGTTTAGACCGTAGCTTAACAGAGCTATCGGATTTTATGAACCGTCAAGGCGATTGGGTTTTCGATGAGCAGGGCTTTTTTTGTCAGGCAGATGACGGAGAATGCACAGGATGACCAACAGACAGAAAGACGATTGGTATCCTACACCGCCCAATGCCACAGCTGCTCTGTTGAGCCGGGAGAAGTTCGGCAAGACTATCTGGGAGCCTGCAGCTGGTGACGGCGCTATAGCCAAGGTCTGTGAGAAGGCAGGCTATGATGTTCTAGCATCAGATCTAAATGATTATGGCTACATGGACGCGCTGGCCAATGTGGACTTTTTGCTAGAGCCTAAGCGCGCAGCTGACCATCTGATTACCAACCCGCCATATAAATTGGCGCAGGAGTTCATACAAAAAGCCATAGACCTTGGCTGTACCAAGCATGCTTGGTTGTTGCGTCTCGCGTTCCTCGAAGGCAGCAAGCGGTACTGGGGTCTGTTTGCTGGCAACCCGCCTGCCAGAATCTATGTGTTTAGTCACAGGCTCACAATGATACGCGGCGACCATGACGAAAGCTGGTATGGCAGCGGCAAGATGGCATTTGCCTGGTTCGTATGGGACAGCGCTTGCCGGGGTGATGACCCGCAGTTGTTTTGGGTGCCGGAGAAATGACAGAGCAGCAAGCTATGAGATTAGCCCAGCAAGAATACAGACGGCTCACACTTGAGGGCATGGGCATATTCTTGATTGCAGAGGCGTGGGATATCCCGGCCATAAGATACTGCAGCGACTATGTGGCTGACTTTGAGCATATGCGCTCAGGGCTGCCGGATCATTTAAAAAGTTATGGTGTTTTAACAGAGCCTTATGTGCTGCAGCAGATGGCCAAACAAATAAGGGGGTTGACGGAATGAACGATGACGATAAAATCAGCAAGCTTGCTGGCGAGGGGCTAGCTACGCTAGCTAGCTATGAAGCTAGCTTACCCATAGATAGCTTATATATAAATAGCTCTACTAAGCTAGCTGCAGTGCAGCGAATCATTTCTCAAACTGCCAAGCATACAAAGCCAGCCTATCGCCGGGCTATCGAGCGCAGGCAAGATGATAGGTGGGGATACCGTCTAGATCGCGTTTTAAAAGCGCTCAGGCGCTCTTACAGCGTTGATAGGTATAAAGACACCATGCGCGCCGTTTACGCAATGTCGGAGTTTGAGCGGCGTTATTTCATCAAGCAGCTGGAGCGCCATTATGGATATAAATGAGCTGCACAGTTTGTTTTTAGAAGCAGCAGAGACTGACAGAAGATTGCCAGCTGCAGTGAGGAAGGCAAAGCTTTCTGCTTGGCCAGACTATCCACTTGATTGGCATGGGTATGGCTGGACGCAGCAAGGCGAAACAATACTGAAGCCCACAAGCAAACAGATAGATGACTTTGATACAGCGCTGCGGCTCACAACAATGATGCCGGAAGATGACAGAAAGCTTGTGTGGGCTGTTGCACACAGTGCTGCCTTTCGACAGCGTGGCGCTCAATATACTAAGATTGCCCGGTTGCTGGGACTGCATGACCCTCGAAGGGTAAAGGCTGGGTATCAAGATGCGTTAGTACGATTGTATTATAAGCTAGGTGACGAACGCACCGAAATCTAGTAAGATTTATCTACGCTTAGACTACATATAGTAGTTACGTTTGATCCTCCCTTAGTCGAAACTTAGCAGCCTCTGTGTTCCAACCGCAGGGGCTGTTATCTTTTGGAGATTGTAGTTGTCTAAAAAAGTAACGCAGACAGTTATGCATGTTATTGCTGACAGGTTAGCGCAAGGTGAAACACTTGTGCAGATCTGTAAGGATAAAGACATGCCTGCTTACAGAACAGTAACGTATGCTGTGCAGAAAGACGACAAGCTGTGGGAGATATATCGGAAAGGCAGAACACTGCAGGCAGAATACTATGGCGACCACATTATAGACTTAGCGATTACGCCTTTGCCGGAAAGCATTGACCCAAAGCTTATGAATGCTGAGGTGCAACGCAGGCGCTTAGAGATTGATACGTTGAAGTGGACATTTGCACGCAACCAGCCATTTGGATTGCGAGACAAGAAGGAAGACGCAGCTGCAAACCAAGGCAGCATAACACTGAGCTGGGCTAACGGTGAGGTGGAGGTGGCCGGATGAGCCATGAACTCAGTGTCACGTTCCAAGATAAAAAGGGCAAATGGATTGTAGCGCCTTCAGTGTTTGAAGGAAGGGACAAGCCTTTATCAGAAGACAGTGTAGCCAAGCTGTATGGACAGGGAAAGATTAAAGCTCTGGGCAAGTTTGAAAGCTTGAGTGATGCTGACAAGTTTGCAAAGAAGCGAAGCAAGATTGGTCATGGCTCGATTATGCGGAGAGCTAAGATTGCTGGTGATTGATATATAAAAGACATCCAGCCTCTGCCCAACTACGCGCGCGAGGCATGCCCAGAAAAAAACGGCTTGTTAGTCCGGCGCTCTTCAAAGCTGCAGCCCAGCCCTCACAATAAATAGCAAGGCAAACAATCATCATTGTGCAAACTATGTGCAAGAAACGTGGGGCAAATTCCTACAACGACCCCCTACCACCCCCAGCGACAGGGCGCAGGGATCTATAGCGTAATATGGGGGTTAGAACAGTGTCTGCCACACGCACACTCCGCTACGTCATACACAGCGAAGTCGAGCGCTACCAGGCGCAGGGCTGGCATGTCATCGTACCCGGCCTGCGTGGCACCCATCACGGGCGATACTCAGAACTGATGGAAAAGGGCAGCAATGCAGATAGTGATACCGTACACGCCCCGGCAGCTACAGGGCGACCTGCACAGGGATCTGGACAGGCATAGATGGGGCGTCATTGTCTGTCATAGACGGATGGGCAAGACAGTCATGGCTATCAATCATCTGCTGAGGGCAGCTGTATTGTGTGACAAGCCCAACCCTAGATATGCGTATCTGGCGCCTACATATCGGCAGGCCAAGGCTGTTGCATGGGATTATTTAAAGCAGTTTGCTGGCGGCATACCAGAGGCCAAGTTTCATGAGACTGAGCTGCGGTGTGACCTGCCGAATGGTAGCAGGATAAGTTTACTGGGTGCAGAAAACCCGGACAGTTTGAGAGGGATTTATTTAGATGGTTGCTTCATGGATGAAGTCGCGGATATGCCGGAGTCTGTCTTTCCTGAGATTATTAGACCTGCACTTTCAGATCGAAAAGGTTGGTGCTTCTTTGTGGGTACGCCAAAAGGTCAGAATGCTTTCTATGAAATGTACGAGCATGCTGTTGTCAGCGATGGATGGTTTACGGCGGTTCATAAGGCGTCTGAAACAGGGATCCTAGATGATGAGGAGCTGCGGTCTGCCAAAGAGGCAATGACTACAGACCAGTATGCTCAGGAATATGAGTGTAGTTGGGCGGCGAATGTACCGGGCGCTATTTTTGGTAAAGAGCTTGCTGTTTCTCTAGAACAGGGGCGCATAGGTAAAGTGCCGCATGATCCCTCTGTCAAGGTAGATACCTTTTGGGATCTTGGTGTGGGCGATAGCACGGCCATATGGTTTACGCAAAGTGTAGGCCGGGCTGTGCATGTTATAGACTGCTATGAGAACCGGGGCGAGGGCTTACCGCATTATTGCAAGGTGCTGCAGGCCAAGCCATACCTTTATGGGGATCACTTTGCGCCGCATGATATTGAGGTCCGGGAGCTGGGCAGCGGTAAAAGCCGCCGGGAGATGGCTTGGGATCTGGGATTGAATTTTCGGGTTGTACCAAAGCTGCCTTTAGAGGACGGCATACACGCAGCGCAAATGCTTATACCCCG